>MDTC01041451.1_pt1 | contig 22731 bp, 14 predicted proteins | sample 811181 | NCBI WGS metagenome assembly MDTC01 (sample SAMN05326644, study PRJNA326480) | marine metagenome | isolation source: seawater | place: Pacific Ocean: North | collected 2011 | reverse complement strand
GACCGTCTTCTTATCTTGCATTCTACAAAGGGGCAAGAAGAAAATCCTTCTGTGAAAAATAGGATTTGGAGTCACTTCACACACTTTGACTCCCCCATCGATGTCGATGGAGAGCACACCGTTGGACACTATACAATGGCCAGTTTACAAACTGGAACCAGTGGTATCGGAACAATCCTTCATGAAATGATGCACCAAATGGGGGCGGTGGACCTCTACCCAGTCCATGATAACGCCCAATCCCAGGCTTGGAATGGTGTTGGTGATTGGGATATCATGGCAAGTGGTAACTGGAACGGTGGTGGGCAATGGCCGGCACTACCAACTGGTCCTAGCATGGAATTGATTGATGCTGGACGCTCAATCCAATTGGATTTGACTTGGCCTGAACAAACATCCTCGCCTTGTATCGGACCAACGGTTGACCTGTTGGGGACGAGTGAGTCTGGCGATGTTTTGAAGATTCAAATCGGGGCCGAAGAGTATGTATTCATTGAGAAGCGGTCAAACTCAGGCTATGACAACCGCCTGCCTGGTCACGGGATATTGGTCACTTATCTTGACATCAATGCAGGTGATATTGATCAAAATGAAGTCAATACGAATCCTGATTTCCCGTATCTTATGGTCATCGAAGCAGACGGTGGCCAGGAACTTGTGGGTGGTAGTAACAGTGGTGAAGATTCTGATGTCTTCACAAATGGAACACAATTTGGAGCTCAAGGTATAACCATAAAGAATCATGATGGAGTCTATGTTGATTGGACGGCTACAGTCAGTGGCGATAATGATTCAATCGTTTCATTCTCATCGGTTCATTGTTCACCGTCATTTGATGTTAATTTACCAGATTATAGCGCCACTATTTTGCCAGGAGAGCATGTACCCATTCAATTGAATCATGACCTAGCGTGCAACAGTAGCCTCATAGCGTCCGATGGCCGAATTGTCAATCTTGTTTTCAATGAAAATGCAACACAAATTCATTCCCTTGAATTTGAGGGGCCTGGAATGACCAATTCTTTGACGATCATCGAAGGAAGTATTGAATGTGCAAATGATGCGAAATATGTGATAGAATACCCAGTCCTCACCCTTAATCGGATACCTTTGGAATCACAATTCACGGCAGACATTTCATCATCAGAAAACGCTAAATTACGAATTCCTATTGAGTCAATAGGTAACAATACTCAACGTATTTCAGCAATGATTGACGGACCACTCGCACGCATTGCCGAAGGAAATGATGCAGTGATGCTTGAGAACGATGCTTTCTATGAATTGGAAATTACTCCAAACGGCTTGTTAAGCGATAACATGCTGGTTCGGGGTGAACTTATTCTTTACACGGAGGAAGGTGGCGAATGGACCATTACAATCAATTTGAACGCTGGTGATAATGAAGAGACATTTCTAAGTGAGTTGCGGACACCAGGACGAGTTATTGGTGTAAGTGGGATTCTCATCGGTATTTATCTCATGCTTGGTTTGTTGAGCCGAAAACAAAGTAAACCGATACAGCAAGATGAAAACGTAGAATACATCCAACCGGTTCAAATTCAGCCTCCAACTCCAGTCGCTGCAGATCCGTGGGGCAGACCAATTGATACAATGAGTGAGCACGAGTCATTGGGAACGTTGGATATTGAGAAATTTCCATGAGTTCTTCTCATCGATGCCACATAACCATCGTTTGTTAACGCCCTCTGCTAACCTCACCGATAGGCAAACACCTTCCCATGTATCTGCCGCAAGTTCAACGGGTTGAACCAACCATGGTGCATGTTCAGTGTCGATATCAGTTTCATAAGCCCGCCACTTACATCCGTATTTGAAACCCGGTCGTAACAGTAAACGTTGTCGAGCCAGTTGCGAATAAAGTGTGTTTGAGTCAACATCTTCTGAAAGGAATGAAAACTCTTCTTGGCGTAAAAACCTCCCAGATAAATGAGGAATTCCAAATGCTGGAAGGGGCCAATTGTCTTCAATACCGATAAAATAACCTCCATTTGTAGCAACGGAATGAGCAAGACTTTGACCGAGTAATGTACGGGCAGATGCATCCAAATCTTGAACAATGATTTGGTCGCCAGTTGGATGCTCATGTGACAATTTGTAGACCGTTACATCCATCTCATCATCCATTACACAGAGTTCAGGAAGATGGCCATGCTCCAAAACGGCTACGACCCATTGTTGTAATTCATTCCAATCGATTGAATCATGAGTTCTTTGAACTCTGATTTGACTAAATCCCTTGTGCTTTTTCCATGACTCATGTCGCTGCCACCTCACGGCCCATGTTGCATTTGGAAGAGAAGGAAATCGTTCTTCAAGATGGCATGCTGGAACGACAAGTTCACCGCCGTTCCTCATCACGTCCATTACAATAACGTGAGACAAAACAGAACCATCTGAGGAAAGTTGGTCATCCAGCCAACCGGATTGTCCGGGCAGCGGTACATGACGGTACCAATGAGAAAACATCACCTCTTCTATTGTAAGAAGAATACCTCCATCTGCCGTGAGTTGGCCAAGGGCACTCTTCTGGTGGAGGCGCTGGGAAAGAGGAGAGGGAATATACCACAATCCATCCATAGCAACAGGACAGGGGTGTGGGCTTGATGGAGGTGCATTTGCGGATAATGAAGAACCGAGTGGGCGGACAGAACGAACCCTTGGCGTGTATGTCCTTTCCTTACGCGCCATGATTCTCCGACAAACCGCCACCATTTGATTTCGTCGCATGGAACCGATTGTCCTATGTGCTACAACGGTTTGAGCAAAAATAAGCGGGGTGATGACATGGTAGACGGTTTCTTGGGAACACTCACAACCGAACAACGCTCACTCCTTCATTTGCTTAATCAGCGGCTTCCGAGCGGTGGTTGGGAAGCGCCCGCAGTACTCACACAAGCTGGCATTTCCGCTGCAGTTCACGTACAACGAAAGCACATTCCTCGCACGCTTAAGCGGATGGAAAAGCAAGGCATGCTCAATGTTGAGCAGCGTCATATACCGGGCGGGAAACAGCGTAAACGCGTATACACATTGACCGAGGCGGGTACTCAATGTGCTGAACAATTGCGTGACGAATACTTGGATAAAACAGTGACTTACGACGGGAATCAGGTCGTACTTCGTTCTTTGTGGACCGCTTCAAAACCGATTCTCGAATTGCTTTCCCACCTTGATGAAGGGCTCAATTATTATGATGATGCGCTTGTTTCACCGGTCTCAAATCCAGAAGGTATGGCTTCAATCGATGCACAATACGGTGAGGAATTGGTCCGAAGAATGTTCGCAAGAGCCTGGGAGGATGGAAAAATTACACGCGATGAGCAATCCTTGCTCAATGAGGCCGTTGAATTCTTGGGCATGCATCCTGAACGAGCAAGAAGACTCTCAAACGAAGCAAGAAAGGGACTGAAAATTCCCCCTCCTGAAGAAGTATATTTTGATATGATCATGCAGGCACTTGATGATGGAGAAATCATGCAAGAAGAAGTAGCATTACTTGATACCTTCAGAATCGCATTTGGAATCGATTCAGTCACACATAATTCATTGTTGGAACGTGCTCGTAATATGCCGATTGTATCCGAGCATTTTCAAACCTATGCCGCAGCAGTAAAAACCGCATATAAGGACAAAATCATTACTATTGACGAGCATGCAATCCTGAAAACTTTACGAGCACAGTTGAATATTTCAGAAACTGAACATGACCAAATCATGGGGGATTTGACAGAGGAATAAACCGCAGGAGATGATAGAATGGGAATGACAGATGAAGAAGCGATACTCCACGATATACTATCGGATTTGAAGAAACATTTACGTTCAGAAGAACGCGCTAAAATTGTTCTGATTGGAGATGTTATGATGGATTGTTACATCCATGGATATGCCAACAACCTCAATTCTAGAGCACCTGTTCCTGTACTTAGAGAAACCTCGCGGGAAGAAGATGTCGGAGCTGCAGCTCACGTAGCAAGAGGATTGAAATCCATGGGAATGACAAGCCACCTTTTTGGCGTTGTCGGGGATGATTCTGCCGGGCTGAGCATCATTGAATCACTGGAAGCAGAGGGTGTATCAACAGACGGAATAGCGATTGTTGAGGACCGAATCACGACAGTGAAAACGAGAATGCTTGCATCGAGGGAATCCCTTATCCAGGAAGAACAACTGCTCCTTCGCTGGGATATTGAAGAAGATGCCCCCGTGCCTCTTGAAGCATCGGATGCACTGTATGAACAAGCAGTCACTGACCTTTCTGAAGCCGCTGCCCTCATCGTATCAGATTATGGTCAAGGTGTTGTCACTGACCAAGGTTCCGAACTTATTTTCAATAAAGCGAAGGATTTGAAAATACCAGTTATCGCAGACCCTAAACTTACTGGACTTCACCGAACTGAAGGGGTTGATTGGATATTGTTCCAGCACCAAGGCCTTGAATTGATGCGACGAAGAGTCGGGGCCGCAACGGGTGCTGAAGCAGCAGAGAAATTGATACAGCAGTACAACTGGAAGCATGTCGTCGTCCTATCCGGTGAAGCCGGTGTTACCATTTACTCGGCAGATGATGAAACAGTTCATGCCCCTTGCAGTCTTGTTGATTTGAGACAAATGATCGGGCTGATCGATGCTGCTGCTGTCGCCATCGCCTTCTCACTATCAAGAAATCTTGATGTCAAATCAACTGCACTTCTCGCTAACGCCGCTTGTGAATGTATTCTTGCCGCTGAACGAACCGACTCCTTTGTTTTGAGTCGGGATGATCTCATACACCGTATTGGTGAACAAGTATGGAACTTGCAAGTGTCAAAACGATGAGGTTTTACAATGAGCGCATGGCCATGGCCAACAACTGCTGATGTAGCTCTGCGCGCATATGCTGCGTCATACTCAAGTTTGCTCATTGAGGCTGCTTTAGGCGTACAATCGCTTCTTGCATCCCCCGAAGGTCAGCAAAAGGCACCGGGTTGCATTAGACATTATGGAGAGTGGCGAGTTCAGTGTCAACATTCACCAGAAGACCGAAGCATGCTTCTCGTAACTTGGCTGGAAGAAATTCTGTATCGTCACGAAGTTCACGATCAGTGGTTTTTGGAAGGCGCCATGAAAATAGAAGAAGTCAACGGGGCACTAACTGCTGTGGCCCAAGTCACATGGGTGGTTGCAGATGAAGTGGAACGAGAATTGGAAATTAAAGCTGTGACAACACACCTACTGGCTGTCGATGAAGTCCAAGCTGGTGTAACTGTCCCCTCGCCCGATCCAGATGTTCCGGAATTTCAAGGCCCAGGATGGTACTGTGATGTCGTGTTTGACATATGAGTGGGAATCCTAGGGTGGACGCTCGTTCAACGAGGCCAAATCCGCAAGCTTCCTCCATCCCGACACCCCACAGCACCCATGGCTCCAGGTAGGGCTGCTCCGTTCCCGGCCTGACCTAATCCCCCGGCTATTCAGTTCCCGTTTCCTTCCGGAGACGGTTCATGACACCCGAGTCATGTGGGGGCGAGACATCAACGTCCGCCTACGGGAACCTTGAAGCCGCTCTCGCCGCCCCTAGGCGTTCAGTCCACCATAACGACGCTTTGTGGTACAGGGTACGCCGAGCTCCCCACCTATCCCATCGGGCCCTGCTGCCCAGCCTATATGAAATCAGCGTCAAGCGCATTTACTCGGATTGAGCTTCTTCTTCGTACTTTGAAGGACAAGATGTTTTGATTGTAGTTGCGTCCAATACATAGGCATCATCTTCGTACAGAAGAACGCCCTCAGCATAGACGGTTCTGTTGTCTCCCAAACCGTTGGATACCGATGCATCTGCATACCTAATCTGAAGCGTGAATGATTCACCCTCAAGAGTGAACATCATCGTGTTGTTGTCAATACTTCCGTCCAGAACCTCTCCTCTTACCGCGACTTCTTCTCCAATATGAGGATCAGGGTCGGACATCAATTCATCCACAGTACGGGTTGGAACCGGTGCTTGAACGAGGAGGGTTGCAAGTAAACCAAGGGTGACAACGGCCCCGAGGACCATAATCCGGGTTCGCCTTGACCACATGCTTGCCCCACCCAATACTCCTTTAGAAACCCTGTCAAGGAGAATCCGCATCCTTTCCTACAGCATCAATTAGTGTTGAATAGCCATGGTCTCTGAGTTTACGGTGTAGACCGTTGACAACCGTTTTTGTCAACGATGGGCCCTCAAAAACAAAGCCGCTGTAGGCCTGTAAAAGCGTAGCTCCTGCATTGATTTTCTCCCACGCATCGTCTGCTGACATGATGCCGCCGACTCCAACAATCGGCCATTCACCATCGGTCAATCGGTTGACAATTCTGATCATCTCAGTTGAACGGTCAAACAATGGACGACCACTTAGGCCGCCTGTCTCTTCAAACACCTTGACTTCTTTGGAGTTTTTTCCTTGAGGTCGTACCAAGGTGGTGTTTGAAAGAACGATTCCTGATGCGCCGTTGGATCTTGAGGTATGGACAAAATGTTCGAGTTGCTCATCGGTTAAATCGGGTGCGACCTTAACAAGAATAGGTTTTCCAGAACCCTCAGTATCCAGCTCAGTGTTGACTTGATGGCAGGCATCAAGAATTTTTATGAGGCCTTCATCTTTCTGCAATTCACGGAGATTCGGTGTATTTGGAGATGACACATTAACAACAAAAACATCCGTAAATGGCCATAGTAATTTCATTGTTGTTGCGTAATCAGTGTGAGCATCTTCGAGTGGAGTCGCCTTTGATTTCCCTAAATTAACCCATAATGGGACGCTGGGTGATCCATATTTTTTGAAGTGCTTGAGAAGATTTTCAGAAATCTGTTGCGAACCTTGATTGTTAAATCCCATGCGATTCACAAGCGCTTGAGTCTTGTCTGCACGAAACATCCTTGGCTTTGTATTGCCATCCTGTTTGTGCTGAGTGACGCCGCCGATTTCAATGAATCCAAGACCTGTCGTCTCCCAACCACGAAGTGAAACCGCATTTTTATCCATGCCCGCTGCCAAACCAAAGGGATGCTTGTATCGCTGACCAAATACCTCAACTTCAACACTTTTTCGAGGTTTGTATGCCATCTTGAGCATCGTTCGGGAAAGTGGATTGTTCGAAAGAAAGCGCAATAATTTGAGGCTTCTAAGATGAGCGCGTTCCGAGTCCTGAAGCCTCAACAGAGGACGTCCGAACCACCGATAGAGAACGCCCATGTGAGGGACTCGTGAAAGCCATCTTTGAAGACTTGCCTCGTTTTGGAACAAATCATGCGAATCACTGACCCTGCGTGGCCGGCTGTCCAAGAAGCAGCACGCATGATGTTACGGGAGGACGGAGATTCAATTCTTGCACCAAAAGACATTCATGATTCAATAAGCGAATTAATACTCAAAATGGGAGATGCTATGCCCAGTAGGAAAACATTCCCGGGCCTGGATTCCAGTAAAAACGATGAGATCATGTTTTTTATTGCTGGTAATTCAACACCTTCGTTTTATTGTGGTGCCAATCCACCGTCTATGAACACATTATGGTTACCGTTTGAGGGGACATCGATTTGGAACACACTGAAACAATCAATGTTCAATTTGCTTGATGCCGGATACCCTGGTTGCCTCGGATGCGGAGGTACTGGAGCCGAAGAAGATTGGGATGAAGGCGCAAGTAGAACACGGATGAATGTAGATATTACAGATTGAAAGCCATATGAAATGATACATTTCATGCATGCGAGAGCATCATTGAATTGTTAAAGGAGGGTTCAAGTATGGTCGTCGGTGGCCCCTTAACATATGTCTATTGTCATCATTGCCGAGAAACCCAGTGTTGCACAAGACCTTGCCAATGTTCTGGGAGTTGGGAAAAAAACGGACACACACTGGGAAAGTGAAGACATTATCATTACATGGGCAATAGGTCACCTGCTTCAACTCAAGTACATGGATGATTATGACGTTGCATTCAAAGACTGGCGCAAGACCATCGATCGTCTCCCCTATGTCCCTGAGACCTTTGAATACAAACCGATTGGAGGTCGCAGTAAAACCCAACTTTCCGCAATAATGAAGCTCATTAAGAACAAATCTGTTACAGAAATCGTCAATGCATGTGATGCCGCCCGAGAAGGAGAATTGATCTTCAGAACGATCGTCCAACATTCAAAGGTAAAGACTCCGGTCACCCGTATGTGGATGCAATCGATGACCTATGATGCAATGCATACGGCATTTGAAGAAAGGAAGCCTGGAGAAGATTACCAAGACCTCAGTGATGCAGCGTATTCCCGAAGTTATGCCGATTGGATTATCGGAATGAATGGGTCGAGGGTTGCAAACACGTACCTCCCACGAAAGAAAAGCGAAAAAGCCCCAAATTCCCTTGGACGTGTTCAAACCGCTACACTTGCCCTTATTGTTGACCATGAACTCAAGGTACTCTCACACATACCTCTGCCATTTTGGCAACTCAGTGGAACATTCACTGCAGGAGATGCAACATGGACTGGACGTTGGGAGCGTAAAGGACACAAAGATGACCCGTCTCAACCCGAAAAGAAAGCACACCGTATCGTGGAAGCATCTGAAAAGGCTGAGATTGAACAAGCTCTCTCATCGGGCGGTGCGATTCAAGCCTCGGAAAAAGATAGGGTAAAGAAAGAACAACCACCGTTGAATTTTGACTTAACGAACCTCCAAAAGCGGGCGAACGGACTGTGGTCATGGTCTGCCAAACGAACATTAGGTGTTGCCCAAGACCTGTATGATAAATTCAAACTAACAACCTATCCAAGAACCGATTCGAGATACCTTCCAGAGGATATGCATGAGACAGTTGCAAAAACGTTGGATAAACTATCAGTACAATCCGCATATTCATCCCATACCAAACGGCTCGCTAAGGACGGTTTGAAGAACGCAGGTAGAAATTTCAACAGTAGCAAAGTAAGTGACCACTACGCAATTATCCCCACCGGCCAAGAACCTTCAAATTCCTTATCTGCGGACCATATGAAACTGTATGATTTGATTGTTCGCAACTTCTTAGCGTCATGGCACCCACCCTCAGAGTGGAAGGTCACCAAACGGACCGCTGATGTATCAGGACATGTGTTTAACAAAGAAGTTGAAACCTTGGAAGTACCAGGGTGGAGAGCTGTGATTTCAAAGAAAAATAACGTACCAGAAGGATGGAATTCACTGCCTGCCAATCCATGTCCAGCCAACCTTGAATCTCATGAATTCACGGAGGAGAAATCAAAGCCGAAAAATCGTCTTAAAGAAGCCAGTCTCCTTCAATTAATGGAGCATGCAGGAAAGCAAATTGAAGACGATGAACTCGCTGATGCTATGAAAGAGAAAGGACTCGGAACGCCTGCAACTCGTGCGGACACTATCGAGAAGCTGATCGATAGAAATTACATTCGTCGCTCACGAAACGGAACCATTAGCGCTACATCACACGGAATCAGAATGATCGATGTATTACGACGAATACCTGTGGAGTGGATTACTTCTCCGGAACTTACTGGAGAAATGGAAGCTTCATTGATCTCTGTGCAACGAGGCCAAGAACCAATGACAAAATACATGGACAAAATTGTTGAGCGAACGCAAGAGATGGTTGAGAAAATTAGAGATCATGACCGCTCAACCTTGTATTCAGAAGATGAACCGCTCGGTGATTGTCCGTGTTGTGAGGGCAAGGTCTTTGAAAATACACTTGCATATCAATGCGAGAAAAATGAGGGCCGAAACAAAGGCTGCGCATTTGTATTTTGGAAAGACACTTCGGGAAGATGGTTTGACCGTACCACAGCCTCTAGATTGTTGGCGGAACGCAACCTAACCGACCTCCACGGATTTTTCAGCCAAAGTGGTGAAGGCTACGATACCACAGTTGAACTCCAAGATGATGGAAAAGTCACATCGAAAGGTAGCGGGGAATCTACATCAAGTTCCGATGATGCCGAGCTCTGTGCATGCCCGATATGCGATCACGGTACGATTCGTGTGACGAAATTCAACTATGCCTGTGACCATGATGAATGTTCATTCCGAGGGCTCCAGAAAGAAATGTGTAAACGTCCGATTTCAGAAGAGGAGGCGCGATCAATCTTTGCTAACGGTAAATCTGAACTTCTCGATGACTTTACGTCGAAAAGAAACCGGCCCTTCAGTGCATTTTTGGTATTACAAAAGAACCGTGTTGCATTTGATTTCCCACCACGAGGGGCTCCTGCTGATGCAAAGAAGTTCCCTGTTGAGCCAGGGGTTGTGGCGATTTGCCCCAAACATAAAGCAAACATCATAGAAACTGAAACCCATTACACAACAGAGGATTCAAGCACACCCTGCAAAATCCATATTCTCCGTTCGATGTCAAAGCGTGACATCACCCGAGAAGAAGCAAAGACCCTCGTGGAAACAAATGAAATCGGACCGTTTGATGATTTTATTTCAAAGAAAACAGGGAATCCTTTCACCGCAATTCTCTACTTGAAGAAAAATCAATCCGTTGCCTACAAATTCGCCAAGAAGTAGGCTAAACAACTGTTTCTCGTGGTAAGATTCAAGCGAGGGGCGCGGTGACAAATCCCCATGGAGGCCCACCAATTTGATGTTGTTATCATCGGTGCAGGCCCAATTGGTGGTAGAGCCGCCACCCTATTGGCGGGCGAAGGGCTTCAAGTCCTCATGCTTGAAGAGCACAGTGAAATCGGACGTCCATTCCAATGTGCAGGTTTGGTCACTCCCTCGGCAATGAACGCAGTTGGTGTTCATGAAACAGTGTTGGAAGAAGTTGATGGCGCTCTAATCCATGGACCCAGTGGCACCTTGGTTCCGGTGGGAACCGAAGGGACACTTCGGACCTATGTTGTCTGTCGAAAGAGATTTGACCAGGCAGTTGTTCAACAAGGAGTAGAAGCAGGAGCTCACCTATGGGTTAATTCAGTCCCCACAGAAGTAGAGGTTTTACCGTCCCATGTTCAATTAAAAGTGAAGCGAAATGGAACCCATCATGACATCAAAGCCAAACTTTTGATCGGAGCTGATGGAGCCCACAGCTGGACTCGCAGAACCTTCAAAATGGGCCATCCAAAAGAACTCATGATTGGTTTTCAAACCGAAGTCGTAGGCTACCAAGGAAGGTCCCGTTGGCTCGAAATGTACAGCGGTTCAGAAATCGCACCAGGGTTTTTTGCATGGGTCATTCCATCAGGATTCGGGACCCACCGAATCGGCGTGTGGTCAACTGCTAAGCATCTTGGCGGACGAAGTATTGAATCATGCTATGATGACCTTCTTCATCACCCTCTATGGAAAGACCGATTTGCCAACATCAAAGAGGTTGCGAGATATTGTGGTCCAGTTCCCTCTGGGATGGTAAAGAAAACTGTGAAAGACAGAGTCATGCTCTTGGGAGATGCAGCAGGTATGGCTAAACCAACAACTGGCGGGGGTATAGGTCCTGGTTTTCATCAAATCCAATCCGTGCTCAAACCTTTGACTGAGGCCATCAATTCTGACCAACTTTCACAACAGCATTTGAGGAGTATCACAAAGAAGTCATGGGATGCCATGAAAAAAGAACAAGACCGTGCGCGAGCACTTCGAAACCTGTTGGTCAGTGACTGTACGGACGATGCCTTAGACAAACACTTTGCAAATTTTTCTCATCCCGATACACTTCAATTGATCAATGAAATCGGAGATATTGAAAAGCCGGTCCCCCTTGGGATGGCGTTGCTCAAAAATGTTCCAGCATTTCGAAAACTCGCCCTCAAAGCAGGTGTTCGTTTGTTGTTGTCATGAGGTGCTCAAATGGCTAAACTGTTTGAGGAACAACGGATTCGCTATCCGCCATTTGAGGCAAACCGTTGGAAACCTGAAGCACTTCCAATTGCTGAGCAATCCACACTCCTGGGAGAGTTTGCTAACGAAGAAGAGGCCTTGATTGAATTGGGTTCTCAATGCCCTTCATTTACACTGGGAGAAGAAGACTCGTGGTTAATTCAACGCCGTTATCGTTTCGGTGATGAGCTTCTGGCAAGTCAGCCAAAAGGTGTATGGAAGGAGAGCAATAAGTTTCCTCGTATTGTTAACCGGCAACGCAGGGGCTGGTATCTCATTCCGAATCCCATTCACAACATACTTCGGAAATTCATCAATGGGGTTGTCATTGTTCTTCTACTAAGTTTAGCATATCTTGCAGTATCACCTGTCCTCATGTTTCTGAAAATTCCAGTATATGGACTGGAAAGCGTTCGTTGGGGTTTACTTGACTATCCCCTACTTGCAACGGTGGTTGTTCCTCTCATTTTTGCCCCATTGGTCATCCGTGTCTTTGCGAATCTCATTGAATTGCGGCGTCAAAATCTGTTCTTGCAACGAAATCTAAAAACACCTGAAATTGAATTTGTTGATGAAAGTGTTTCTAATCAATCTCTTAAGATCAATTTGATTTTCCCCGAATGGGATGAAAGTTGGAATCATGTAGATGTTACATGGAGAGTTGGTATCCTCCCGCCAGCTCGAGAATCCTTGCTTGACACATTTGGTCGAAACAAGGAGCGGCAACCTCCACCGGGACTTTCCACAGAACTCCCTCATCACTGGGAAGCAGGTTTGGATGACGGAACTGCCGGGGGAGAAGATGCCCCGATGGAACTTCAGGAAGTAAAGGGTGGATTGTATCTAAGACCAATGAGAATCATGGCTCAAGGTCAATTTCAGCGCTGGAAAGAAGGTGAAGTCACCGAACTGCAACCACCTGAACCATTTTGGCCAGGTACCGTAAGTAGCCCATTACTGCGCATTCATTGGGAATGTATTGTTCGAATCGATAGGGAAAAGGGTGGGGCATTGCTTTGGGTTCAACCTCTCAAAGTCGCCCACCATGCATCAACAGAACATGATTTACGAACGCTTCCAGTCCACGATGGACGCTCTGAATCTGATGTCATTGCATCAACACATTGATGGTCGGCACCTCCATCCTATTGCATGGACAAACACCGCTTATCCGCTGTTTTCTTTGTCACCATGATGCTCCTATCAGGTTGCCTGGCGGGTGTTGAACAAGAGGAAATTCCGGAGGAAGTCCTGCCAAGCACATATGGGCTCAAGGTAAGTTGGACACTTTCGCCAGACAGCATTACCATGGGAGAAGATGCGGTATTTTTGCTAAGTGTTGACCAAGTTGGTGAGGGTGAATTTGAGATTGTTCCCAACGTCCTTCTGCCGAGTTTTACTTCATTGAGTGAATTGGATTGGGAAAAACAAGATGGTGGGTACAAACTTTCTTTTCTAACTGAATATGTTGGCGATTACATCGTGCAGATATCGTTTACAAATACTGGATTCAATTCTATGGAACCCCAACTTGAGCCATTGGTTCATCTTCTTGAGGTGACCGAGCCTGTAGAATCTGCACCGATTATAACTGCCCCGGTGCAAATCACCCTTGAACAACCCAATATAATTTGGTTTGAGGGTTCAGTAACACATGACGACCCTACCACTTGCAAACTTGTCTATGAAACGAGTGATGGTACAAAAGGTTCACTTGGTCTATCCGCTGAATTCACATGGAAAACACTGATGGATTTTACCAATTCAGAGGAATTTGTCTCCATTACAACTGTCGCAACCTGCGGGAGATATACCGTACTGAGTGACACATTCGTAACCCAAGTGGTCATTGAAGGAGCGGGAGAAGACGAAGATGGGGATGGAATTCCAACCATCAATGACAACTGCCCCCAAGGCCTTGGAAAGGCTGACGGTTGGGTATCAAATGAAGCGACTGATGGGGACCGTGATGGGTGCAGAGATAGTGTGGAAGATGATGATGATGACAACGATGGAATCATTGATGCTCACGACCTTTGTCCAAAATCGTATGGATGGGTCAGTACACCAAGTGCAGACTATGATTACGATGGATGTCATGATGCTGATGAAGACCTTGATGATGACGGTGACGGTGTAGATGACGTTGATGATTTGTGTCCAATCGGTCGTAAAGGATGGAGTTCAAACGACTACAGCGACTGGGACGAAGATGGTTGTTCTGATTTGGACGAGGATGACAACGATGATAACGACGATTTTGACGATGATGTTGACCAATGTCCAAAGGGTTGGATCGGTTGGCAAGCGAACAATACATCAGATTGGGACCGCGACGGATGCAAGGATTCAACAGAAGATGAAGACGATGACAACGATGGAGTCAACGATGTCAATTCGACTGGAGCCGCATTGGATTTGTGTCCAGAAACCCCGCTCAATTCTACAAGTGTCAATGAGCATGGTTGCGCTGCAGTTCAGCGTGATACCGACCAGGATGGCATAAATGACGAATTGGACCAATGTGAAGGAACTCCAGCTGGACTTGTGGTCAATTCATTGGGTTGTGCTGACCTTGATGGAGACGGTGTTTTTGCTAATGTGGACATTTGCGCAGAATCACCAGACCGTTGGACGATTGACAACGTGGGTTGTGCCGTTGTACAACGCCCGGTTAATTGGACCAGCAGTTCATCGTTAAACGGCCCAATGCAAACTGTTCCAAACTTCTCATTCCCCACCTTATCGGGAACATACAATTTCCAAAATGAGTGGACTGGATATGATGTTTACATGTTCATGTTCAAGTATACGGACTCCAGTGGTAACTCCAATTACGCAACATGGGGTCAAAATCCAGGGAAATTTATTCGCAACCTCCCTGACAACACCCAGTTGTTTTATGGCTCATTTGATAATTCCTATCACAATGATGTTGTTCAACAACGCAATGCAGTACTCGCAGGCCTTACAACACAGGAAGAGCAAAAATGGGAACAGCGAATACATTACATCGACATTGATGCAAGCAACCTCGCCGGTGGAATAGGTTCAATGATCTCCTCATTTAACAACCCATTTTTCATGGGAATTGACCGTTTCCAACTTGCAAGGGAAACCGGTTCGCTCTACGCGTGGACCACCTCATCAAACGACCCTTTCCATCTCTCCCATGAACCAAATCAATGGGTAGCGGAATTCCCTACCAAGATTCGAGAACAAGACCCATCGGTTCATGCGATTGATATTTTGGATTTCCAGCGCCACTCCGGTGGATGGCAAGGTGGTTTCTCTTCGTTTTCAAACGCTGTATTCGATCTTCCCAACGACCTTTCATCCTACGATACACTTGAAGTGTACCATGAGCATGCATGTTTTGAGAGAAAAAACCGTTACCAAAATTCAGACCAGAGTTACGGTGGATGTCATGAATGGGATTACCTCGCTAATTTGTACATATGCGATGCAGACAACACGTCCATATGCAATACAGAAATTATGCGTTGGATTACCACCTATGGAAGGGAAGGGCAATGGTTGACCGATATTTCTCCGTACTTGTTCATGCTCAATGATGGAGAAGACCGCCGTTTCAAGTACGGTGGTGCAAACAAGGGGGACCTAACGGTCACTTTCCTATTTAGCAACTGGAACAGTGGAGAGCGGGCCATAAATGCCACATATGCATTCAGTGGCGGTCAATTTGACGGCACGTATAACAATGAATCACGCTATGTGAGACAGCTAAACTTCACAACGCCATCATGGGCTACGAAAGTTGAGATTGTCGCCACAATCACCGGGCATGGATTTGGAAAAGATAATGCGAATTGCGCAGAGTTCTGCGACCACCAACACTACTACACCATGGGTTCCAATCAAGTGTATGAATGGCATCCGATTGTGTACGATAACGAAGGATGTGAAAATGAAGTACGAAACGGTGTGGTTGCCAACCAATACGGTTCATGGCCATACGGAAGAGCGGGCTGGTGTGCTGGTCAAGATGTCAAACAATGGACCTATGACATTACTGATTGGGTCGACAACAGTACAAACAACAACAATCACCTCACATACAGAGGCTACTACAACGGACAAGAATACGTCCCCTCCGATGGAGTTGGGAATGGAGAGCGGAACATTAGAGCCGTGATTTATGTCGCTTATTATGGCCCTACAACGGCATCATAGATGCCGGAGGAGCCGCCATTTCCTGCGGGTTTTGGGCAATTGCTGGCGTTTCAAGTAATTCGTAGTCACTGTTTCTACGTTGAGGAATGAAACCTGCTCTACGAATCGAATCTTGCAATTCATGTTCAGATGCTCGTAACTTATCGGTACCTGAAGCGGATACAACATTTTCCTCCATCATTGTTGAACCAGCATCATCGGCACCACCTAGGAGTGCCATTTGTGCGATGGATAACCCCATGGTCGGCCAAGAAGCTTGTATGTGTTCAATTGTATCCAAATACAGTCTAGAAATCGCAACGTGACGGAGGTATTCCGATGATCCAGCCCCGAGCGTGTGCTTATTTTGGCCCCTGTTTCTTTTTCCAAAGGTATTGGTTTCCAATTGGACTGGCCATGCGATAAATGATGTGAATCCTTTCCCGTGCTGATGCAGTGATCGGTCGTGCAAGGTTCGTATTCGGTCCATGTGCTCAACACGTTGACTGAATGATTCCCCAAAACCAATAACATTGGTTGCACTTGTTGTCAAACCCAACGACTGTGCTTCTTCCATAACCCTTAACCAATTAGCTGGGTCCCCTTTTTTGGGAGAAATATCGGTCCGAATATCTTCAACCAACATCTCTGCGCCGCCTCCAGGGAGGCCGTGCATACCTGCAGATTTGAAGCGAGTTAGAACTTCAAGAGTCGTCAATCCTGATACTTCTGCAATCCCTTCAATTTCAATAGGGCTAAAACAATCCAAATCAATACTTGGATGTGTGCTTCGTAAATGACTGATAAGGTCGGTGTACCATTCAAACGGCAATGCTGGATTGACGCCACCCTGCATCAAAATTCGAACACCGTTAATGGATTCCAATTCATAAATTCGCTCGGAGATCTCATCAAAAGTTTGTGTGTAGGTTTCATCATGTCCAGGTGGCCGGTAAAATGAACAAAATTGACAATTGATGGTGCAGACATTCGTATAATTGATATTACGGTCAATGAGGTAGGTCACATTCCCTTCAGGATGCATGGCGATTCTTCGTCTATTGGCTGCCTTCATCAAGGCATGAAGAGGAGCATCTTCGTAAATTTTAGTCGCTTCTTCACGACTCAATCTTAATTCATCTGCACGTTCTCTCGTCCAATCTTGCTGACGCGAGAGAATCGTTTTCCAATCCATGGTATCACCTCACAGTGTTTGGTTACCGACAATTGATTGTATATCTTCTATTGTTTTAGGACAGGCATCTGTCAGAATAACAGGACCATCAGCAGTCACAAGAACGTCGTCCTCAATTCGAATACCAATGTTGGCATATTGCTCAGGACAATCGACATCAGGGCGCCATGCACCAAAATACAAACCAGGCTCAACGGTAAGGCACATTCCAGCCTCAAGAGTTCGTGGAGTGCCTCCTGGCTTGTAAACTCCAACATCATGGACATCAAGTCCAATCCAGTGGCTTGTGTTATGCATGTACCAACGGCGTAGCTCCCCGTTGTCTGGGTCAAGTGCATCCTCAACTGATTGGGAGATGATACCAAGTTCAATCAATCCTTCAGCAAGAACCCTACGTGCTTCATCATGTGGTTTCGTGTAGGAATTCCCAACTTTACATGCTGCAATGGCGGCTTCTTGGGATTTAAGTACAAGAGAATAGATTTCTTTTTGTGCATCTGTAAATGTACCAGAAATCGGCCATGAACGAGTGATATCACTGGCATAGCCACGATATTCTGCACCTGCATCAATGAGAATTACCTCTCCATCTTTGCACGCCTCATTGTTAACTGTATAATGAAGAATCGTTGCGTTTTCCCCGCAACCAACAATGGAAGGGTAAGCCCAACCTGAGGCACCTGCATAGGAGAAAAATCCCTCTATTATCGCTTGAAGTTGACATTCGTTAACACCGTTCTTACTGTGGCGCATGGCCAATTCATGAGCAAGACTTGAAACCTCACTTGCGTATTTCATCTGTTCAATCTCAGAGGCAGATTTCCTGAGTCTTAACTCTGCCAAAAACGGTGATGGGTCTTGGATTACTGTTGGACCTGTTCCAAAATGTTGCCGTGGCCTATCCCTGCGACGAACCGCTTCGTCGATGAGGGCATCTAAATGCAGGTTAACTCCACCTCGATGGAACACCCTGTTGGATGATGAAAACCAGTCAGCAAGACATTCTTCTAATTCCGAATTTGAATATGCTTCATCAACCGCATAATCAGAAAGTGCCCCCTCAACACCAGGTCGACGACCTTCCCAAATTTCTTTGAGCGTGTCTTTGGGTTGAACGAAAAGACATGTTTTCCATGTGCCCTCGTCATTGCGAATGACCAAAGAGCATTCAGGATCAAACCAGCCCGTGAGATAAATGATGTCGCTGGAAGTACGGTAGCGATAATGTACATCATTGGAATGAACGGCCTCATGGGGGGCTGCTATGATGAATATGTCCTCATTATTGAATTGTGATGTCAGTCGCTGTTGACGTTCTCTATACTCGTGGTTAGGAGTTGGAGATGGTTGAGGTGGCAAGCGGCCTACCGCATCAGCGAACATGGTTTAGCCACCTGCCGACGCTTCTTCAATCGTTGCATCATCGTCGTTGTCTTCAATTGGTTCTTCGTGGTGAATGGATGGATTCGTTGCAGACCATTTTGGCAGAGCAGAACTCGGTTTACGATTAACCCAGGATACAAGGCATGCAATTATGACCGCTAGAATCACAAAGCCGGTGATTGGAAGAGCCATGTTGTGATCTCCCGAAACTGATTCTGAGCCACCAGTAATAACCAAGGTAATCAAGGTTGAATTCGTTGCACCATCATCATCAAAAACAATCAATTCAACAGAAAATGTACCAGTTGATGAGAAATCAGTTGGTACAAGCATATCAACTCCACGAATTGATGTTGTTTCGTCGATAATCCAGAGATAAGCAATGGGTTCATTATCGGAACTTTGCGTACCATCAATCGTCCAATTAGCGCCCTGTTTCATGCGAATTTCTTGGTCATAAACAGTCGTTAGACCGTCAACAGTTACAATGGCTTTTGGAAGTTCGTTCATCACTGTAAAATTTGTGATCGTAGTGTTTGTATGTCCGGCTTCATCACGAAGTGTCAATTCAAGAGAATACACGCCGGACTGTGATAGATTGAATACCAAGTGGCCCGAGTTCACGATTTCTCCATCAAGTGGGGCGCGGACTGAACCGTTTGGAAGCGTTAAGGACCAAGTTTCTGAGACTGACGAACCAGCATACCCGTCAATTCCTTCAGAGAATACTGAAATCAATTGTCTTTCATACGCATTCGCTTCCATATTGATTCTTACTTGAGGCGGCGTATTGTCGTGAATAAACATCATGGTGATAGAATCAGAAGTTCTCAATAGACTGTCTTGGGCAGAAATTGAAAATTTCCATATCCCTTCTTGACCGCCTACTAAAGAGGAATTAAGGGAAACAGAAATCACACCCGATTCTCTTTGGGAATTCAGAGTCATTGTCACAGAATCTTCAACACAGATACCGAACGGTGCTTGACAGACATCGGCTTTCAATACAGAATCATTTGATGCCCCTTCTGGATTAATTATCCTAAATTCAACTGTTGTATTGTCTAAAACTTGTAATGAATATTCGTGAAGTTGCTGATTTGAATGATGTTGAGCTTCTGTAGAATCTTGATTTGATACATTCTCATTTAATTCTTCAGTGTTGATGAAATCAAAAGTAGCGTGGTGGAGGACCGGTACATGATTCTCCTCACCGAGAAAAACAAAGAATGAATGCAAATCAACACGGTTTGGATTTGTGTTAGAAGGCACATGAATTTCAACGACACACGTACAATCATAAGTTGATGCGTCAAACGAAAGATTCCACTTGAAACCATTGGGTTGAGGGATTACAGCTGTCAAATAATCTCCTTGCTCAAGGGGCGTGGTTGTATCTGCCAAATCAAAAAGATACCAAGAAGCATTACGCAGGGGATGGTGTGACATACCCGACATGGAGACAGTACCTGCAGTGGTCATGCCTTGTTCTTGATCAAATTCAAACGATGAATGCACTGAATCGTTATTGCTATGGTGAGCGGTACTTGATGGGAGCAATGCAAAGCAAAGGATAGCAACGATAAACGCGCAAATTGATGTTGTTTCGCTACCGTCGCCTGCTTGGTTCATGCATCCCCCTTACCATGATGTTCAGTCAGTAAAGGGATCACACAATTCGCCTTGTCCAGGATAAGAAACTGGATTTCTTGGATTTGTATCCCACTTGTACTCGCAATAATTGACGTGGCCGTCCCCATCGGTGTCGACCATACGGTCAGAACCATCAAATGGATCGAACTGGAAGTGATATTCCCATCCAGTTGCCATACCGTCATCATCGTGATCTTGGTAGTACACTTCTGGTCCATCGTTCCAATCATCACCGTCTGTATCGTTGGTGATTGGGTTTGTACCGTTTTCAAGCTCCTCAAAGTTTGTGTAATTTTCAAGGTTATCGTAGAATCGCTGTCCATCGGGTGAATCCGGATCAATGTTACATTCCGAATTCGTTGTATCATTGTATCCAGGGCAATACCGCTTGATGAGCCCAGAGCGGTTTAATCCATCATTGTCTGGGTCTTCGAGACCGTCGTCAATACCGTCCAAATCACTGTCAGGCATTGATGGGTCCATGACTCCACGTGCTCCGTAAGCACCAATTGTGGCGTTATCTACGAGGCCGAGTTCAAGGGCTTGTTGCGAGTAGTAAACCTCCCAGCCATCGGGCAACATATCGCCATCAGAATCATCATCAACAGGATTTGTATTCCATCGGTCTGGCGCTTCTTGAGCGTTAGCAAGCGTATCATTATCGATGTCAAAGGTGTCGTCCTTCAACGAATCGAGTGAGGGGTCAAGAGCCCAACGACCATTGCAACCGTCACACAAGGAGTTTCCAGGCATTTGGAATCCTGTAATGTTCATTTCACTCACTTGGAATTTCGGTTCTAGAGCAAAGCCTCCCAACCAATTTTGCCAGACATACCCACCTGGTTGCATAACACAATTGCTTCCTTGCGATGTGTCATCACAACCGGGGCGTGTCCAGGTTGAAGTAGCAACCCACAAACTGTGACTGTTGGTATTGTCCTCAGCTGATTTCACCTGCATTTCCCAACCATCCAACATGCCGTCAGCATCTGTATCGTTGAGCAATGGGTTGGTTGGATTCTGGAACGGCCGAGGCACAAAGAGAACTTCATGGCCGTCAACTAGACCGTCGTTGTCTGTATCAGAATTGTTCGCATGTGTGAGGAAATTATCTTCACCTGCCACGACTTCTTCACCATCCTCGAGTCCGTCGTTATCCGTATCAAACATGCACGGGCTTGTTGAATATGATTCTCCTTCCCACATGAAATTATTACCTGCCTCTTGCATGTCACTGAGACCGTCAGAATCAGTATCAGGGTTGGATGCATTTGAGCCTCCAGAATTACATACAGAGGAAAATTCGTCAAAGTCACTCAATCCATCTGCGTCGGTATCGTAAAGGCCTGGGTCTGATGTAACCCATGTCGGTTGTACGCCTCGGTTGACGACAAGAATTTCCCATCCCATGACTTCGATTCCATCAAGAAGTCCATCCGCATCTGTATCAGAGTTTAGTGGATCCGTACTTCGTCCATCAATAATGCCGTCATTATCACGGTCATTTGCTTGATATTCCATCAAGTTAGTAAAGCGCTCTTCGGCTTCTACGATGGAAATCCATGTGAACAAACGTGAATCAATCGATTGACCAACTGCAACGTTAATTGTATTTACATAACCAGTAACTGGGGCCTCAAGTTTCATAATTTGTTGGTTTCCACCACCAAGGGTGACTCGTGCAGTAGCAACGGTTTGATTGGCTAGAACCGCCTCATCAAGTTCAACAAGAATTGAGTGCACAACTGCAGTATTTTCTAGAGTGCTGAACACAACGTTGCCATCTTGGTCAACATCGTATCCATCACGATCAGGGTCATCGTCCCGATTGCCACCATCTCTTGGATTTAGACCGTTTGATGCTTCCCAACCATCGGGCATACCGTCAAGGTCAGTATCAATTCGCCACGGTGAAGTAAAGTTTGTAGGGCCAAAAATTTGTGCCACTTGATATTCCTCAACGTTGTTCATACCATCCTCGTCCCAGTCGCTATAACCATCAGAGGCGTTAGCAGGATCAAGAACAGATGCAGAATTTGGAGCACCCATAGTCGCATCAGAATAACAGAATTCAAAACCATCGGGCATACCATCTCCATCGGTATCCCAATCTGAAGGACCGTTCAACAATCCATCTCCGTCCATGTCCAAAAGGAACCAACTGGGTTCTTTACCGTAAAATGGACCAACGTGGTTGATGGCGACTTCAAGCCCGACATTGCAGTTTTCGCCAAGGTCAGTGAACATCTGCATGGCCCCATTTGCGACTTCTATGATGTCATCAATGAGGTCCATATCCGAGTCACGAGCTGTTGGGTTTGTCCCGTATGATTCCTCTTCAAAATTAGCAAGACCATCGTTATCGCTGTCAAGGACCATATCACATGAGTAACGACCGTTTGATGCAAGATCATCCCAATTGGACAATCCGTTTTCTCCAGTGAAACG
>MDTC01250510.1_pt1 | contig 22732 bp, 18 predicted proteins | sample 811181 | NCBI WGS metagenome assembly MDTC01 (sample SAMN05326644, study PRJNA326480) | marine metagenome | isolation source: seawater | place: Pacific Ocean: North | collected 2011 | reverse complement strand
TGGCACAGAAAATTTAGCCTTGCCTTTGCATGCATAATATTTTACTTAATTGGAGCTCCGTTAGGATCAATTATCAGAAAAGGAGGGTTTGGTTTGCCAGTACTAATATCTGTATTATTTTTTGTTTGCTATCATATTTTAAATATGATTGGAGAAAAATCTGCTAGAGAATTATCTCTTTATCCGTATGAAGGAATGTGGCTAGCTAACATAATTTGCATTCCATTAGCCATAATACTAACACTAAAAGTAAAAAATAATGTTCAATTATTAGATTTAACAAGAATAAAAATATTATTAAATAGATATAATTTTTTTAAAAAAAACTAACATAATTATAGTAGTTTTGCATTAACAAATTAAAGGCAATGGAATTTAATACAATTGAAGAAGCAATTGCAGATATAAAAGAAGGTAAAGTTGTCATTGTAATTGATGATGAAAACAGAGAAAATGAAGGTGATTTTGTCGCAGCTGCGGAAATGGTCACGCCTGAAATGATTAATTTTATGGCCACTCATGGAAAAGGCCTTATTTGCACCCCTTTATTAGAAGAAAGATGTGACGAGCTAGATCTCGACTTAATGATAGGTAAAAACACAGCATTACATGAAACACCATTTACTATTTCTGTAGATTTAATAGGTGAAGGTTGCACAACAGGAATATCAGCTCATGACAGAGCTCAAACTATTAAAGCTCTCACAAATAAATCAATTAAATCAAGTGATTTTGGTAGACCTGGTCATATTTTCCCGCTAAAAGCTAGAAAAGGAGGAGTTCTTAGAAGAGCTGGTCATACTGAAGCTGCGATAGATCTTGCAAGACTAAGTGGCTTGTATCCTGCAGGAGTAATTGTTGAAATATTAAATGATGATGGAAGTATGGCACGAGCTCCTGAATTATTTAAGATTGCAAAAAAATTCAGCTTAAAATTCATAACTATTCAAGATTTAATAAAATATAGGCTGAAAAATTCAACACTAATAAAAAAAGAAGCTGAAGTTGATCTGCCTAGTGAGTTTGGGAACTTTAAAATGACTGCATTTAGACAAACAACAAATAACCAATTACATTTAGCTATTTATAAGGGAAAATGGTCAATAAAAGATGAAGTATTAATAAGGGTACATTCATCATGTGTAACAGGAGATATTTTTGGAAGCTGTAGGTGTGATTGCGGACCACAATTACATCAATCACTAAGACAAATTGATAAAAACGGACAAGGTATTGTTATTTATATGAACCAAGAAGGCAGAGGTATTGGTTTGTTAAATAAACTAAAAGCATACGAATTACAGGAAAAAGGTCTAGACACTGTGGAAGCAAATTTAGCATTAGGATTTAAAGCTGATCACAGAGACTACGGAATAGGTGCTCAAATTATCAGAGAAATGGGAGTTTCAAAAATACAACTACTAACAAATAATCCAAAAAAAAGAATAGGACTAAGTGGTTATGGAATAAAAATTACAAAAACTGTTCCTATAGAAATTAAATCTAATCAATATAATTCTAAATATCTCAAAACTAAAAGAGATAAAATGGGACATAATTTAAAGGAATTAAATGCATAAAGAACCTATAATTTTAGGTATTGAATCTTCATGTGATGATACATCTGCAGCAATCTTAAAAGGAAGAAAGGTGTTATCAAATGAAATAGCAAATCAGCATATACATTCACTTTATGGTGGTGTTGTTCCAGAAATCGCATCTAGAGAACATCAAAAAAATATTGTTCCTGTAGTTGATATTGCAATAAAAAAAGCTGGTATTAAAAAAACTGATATAGATGCTGTTGCGTTTACAAAAGGACCAGGACTTATGGGGTCATTATTGGTTGGTAATTCTTTTGCCAAATCGTTTGCAATGGGAATGCAAATTCCAATAATTTCAATTAATCATATGAAAGCTCATATTCTTGCACATTTTATAGATGAAGGAAATAAACAACCTAATTTTCCATTTTTATGTCTTACCGTTTCAGGTGGACACACACAAATTGTTCAAATTAATTCCTTTAATGAAATGAACATTATAGGTACAACCATTGATGATGCGGCTGGTGAAGCATTTGACAAATCTGCAAAAATTCTAAAATTAGAATATCCCGGAGGTCCATTAATCGACAAATATGCCAAAAAAGGTAATAAAAATGCATTTAAATTTGGTAAACCTAAAGTTAAAAATCTTGATTTTAGTTTTAGTGGTCTCAAAACATCAATACTATATAAAATTAATAACGAAGTGACAAAAAATACTAACTTTATTGAAGAGAATATTGAAGATTTATGTGCATCAATTCAACACAGTATAATTAACATTTTATTAGAAAAATTAGAAAAAGCAATTGAGCAGACACAAATAAAACAAATTGCAATAGCTGGAGGAGTTTCTGCAAATTCATATTTAAGATCACGACTTCAGCATTTATCTGAAGAAAAAAAATATAAGATCTATATCCCAAAATTTGAATATTGTACTGATAATGCCGCAATGATTGCTATTGCTGGGTATTATAAATATCTAGAAAAAGAATTTTCTAATCTAGATGAAATCAGTCTAGCTTCTCTGAAGTTTTAACTCTTTATATTATTAAAAAATGATAATGTAGTAACTAAGGCCTCCTCTAAATGTTTTGGAAACTCTTTTAAATTGTAAGGATGAGAAACATTAAAAACATGATCAGCATCTTTTATTATATGTATATTAGTATTCGTATTCCAACTTTTCATATCGAATGCAGATTGAACTGAAACTGTTGTATCTAAATCTCCATGAATTTGCAAATGAGGGATTTTAATTTTTTTAAGTGCTAATCGTACATCCAGTTTTTCTTTACTCTTAGAGCAGTCTTCAACAAACTGATAATATAAAGGCATATTTTGTTTTGTTCTACTGTTATAAATATAAGTTACATTATTTTCTTTCCATTTTTTAATTGTTTCATTTAATAATATTTTAGATAATAAATCAGATGGAGAAGCCCAACTTACAACACTTGATATACGAGTATCTTCAGAAGACTTTAAAATTGAAATTGACCCACCTCTACTATGACCTAACAAAAAAACTTTTGGTTTTTTTAATTTATCGCTATTAGAAAAAAAATAATCTTCTTGATGGTCTAACTTAAAACTATTATATACCCAATCAATAACACATCCTAAGTCATATAGTTCTTTAGAAAAATTATTATTACCGAATGCTTCTAAATCAACAAAATTTTTAGAATCGTTTACAGTGGTTCCGTTATGAGAAAAATTAAATTTCACAAAAGTATATCCAGATTTAGCAAAAAATTTTGCGATTTCGTTAAATGGACCCCAATCTTTAAAGCCCTTGAAACCATGAGAAAATATAATTACTTTACAACAATTAAATTTAGTTGTGTTCAAACGAATAGTATCAATTGAAATAGGCTTATTATCAAAACCATTTATTGTGACTTGATGTTGGCTAAGAATTTTAGTAGAAATCACCTATAAAAATAAAAATTTATGTTAAAACTTCAGCAACCTTATCAGCTGCTTCTTGTAATAAAATAACAGATTCAACTTCTAAACCACTGTCTTCAATTAATTTCTTTGCTTCATTCGCATTTGTTCCTTGTAGTCTAACAATTAAAGGAATATCAATATTTCCAATATTGTTATAAGCATCTACTATCCCTTGAGCAACTCTATCGCATCTTACAATACCACCAAAAATATTAATTAGTATCGCCTTAACAGAAGCGTCCTTCATTATAATTCTAAAAGCTTGTTCAACTCGTTTTGCATCTGCGGTTCCTCCAACATCAAGAAAGTTTGCTGGATTACCTCCCGCCATTTTAATAATGTCCATGGTAGCCATTGCAAGTCCAGCTCCATTAACCATACATCCAACATTTCCATCAAGTTTAATAAAATTTAAACCATATTCACCAGCTTCAACCTCTGTAGGGTCCTCCTCTCTTTTATCTCTTAATTCTGAAAAATCAGGATGTCTAAATAATGAATTTGCATCAATGGAAACTTTAGAATCAACAGCCATAACCTTGTCATCAGATGTTTTTAAAACAGGATTAATTTCAAATAATGATGCATCTATTTCATAATATGCCCTATACAATGAAGAAACAAAACCAACCATTTCTTTAAAAGCCGTTCCTTTAACACCTAAGTTAAATGCAATCTTACGACACTGGAAAGATGTTAACCCAACTTTCGGGTCAACTTCTTCATGAAAAATTAAGTGGGGAGTTTTTTCTGCTACCATTTCAATATCCATTCCACCTTCTGTAGAATACATAATCATATTCCTTCCAGTTGATCTATTCAAAAGAACTGACATATAATACTCAAATGTTTCATTTTCTCCAGGATAATAAACATCTTCAGCAATTAATATTTGATTAACTAATTTTCCTTCCTTAGAGGTTTGTGGAGTAACTAACCTCATTCCAATCATTTCATTGGCAATCTTTCTTACTTGATCAATATTTTTAGCGAGTTTTACACCACCACCCTTTCCTCTTCCACCAGCATGCACTTGAGCTTTTATTACCCACCAGTTTGTTCCAGTTTCCTTATGTAATTTTTTTGCAGCATCAACCGCATCATCTGCTGATGATACAACAATTCCTTTTTGAACTCTGACCCCAAAATTATTTAGAAGCTCTTTTCCTTGATATTCATGTAAATTCATGTAATTTATTTTTTTAGCAAAATTAAATGATTGATTTAAATAAACAACCTCAATTTGAATTATTTGTATCTTTGTAAAGTAAAAAAAAATAATGAAATTTTTTATAATATTTACTGCAGTTATATTCTTTCCTTTTACATTATCTTGTCAATTTGATGAAAAAAAAATTTATAAAATTGAAAGAATTAATGAAGAACCAATTATTGATGGAAATATTAATGAAAAATTATGGCAAAATTTAATAATCGCCAATAATTTCACTCAAATTACTCCTAAAAATGGAAAAAAAGAAAGAAATAATCAAAAAACTGAAGTCAAAATTTGTTACGACACAAAAAGTATTTATTTCGCCGTAAAAATGTATGACAATTCACCTGATAGTATTTTAAAAGAATTATCGCCAAGAGACGAAGAAAATAAAAATTTCGACGCTTTTGGGATATTTATTGATCCATTCAATGATGGTCAAGTTGAATACAATTTTATGGTAACAGCTGCTGGAGTTCAAATTGACAGAAAGTTTTCAAAGTCAGGAATTGATAAAAATTGGAATGCAGTATGGAATTCTGCAGTAAATATAAATTCCGAAGGATGGACTGCAGAATTTGCCATACCATTTTCACAATTAAGATTTTCTGAAAATAATGAAAACTGGGGGTTAAATATGGCTAGAACTATTAGAAGGTATAGAGAAGATTATAGTTGGAATCCCATTGATATAAAATTTACAGATTATTCTTTACAGGCGGGAATATTAAAAGGAATAAAAAATATAAATCCTCCTACTCGACTGTCATTTATGCCTTATGCTTCTATATATGCAGATTATTATTCGGGGGAAAAATCATATCCATATAACTATGGAATGGACCTAAAATATGGAATTAATAAAAGCTTCACACTTGATATGACTCTTGTTCCAGATTTTGGTCAAACAATATCTGACGCAATGGTTTTAAATCTTTCTCCTTTTGAAGTTAAATATGAAGAAAACAGACAGTTTTTTAATGAAGGAACAGAACTATTTAATAAAGGAGAAGATATGTTCTATACAAGAAGATTAGAAAACGATTTAATAAATGCATCAAAGATAACAGGAAAGACAAAGAATGGGTTAGCAATAGCAATACTAAACGCCATAACTAATAAAACTGATATAGATCCATTAACTAACTACAATGCCATAATTTTGGATCAATCTCTAGGAAATGGTTCTTCTGTGAGTATCATGAATACACATATGATTCAAAAAGGCAGTAATAAAGATGCAAATGTCACTGGAGTTTTTACAAGATTAAACAACAATGAAAAATCTCATGTTTTTATTGGTAATTTAAAAATGAGTCAAGAATATAAATCTGGTGAAAATACTAGAGGATACTCTGGAAAGCTTGGTGTCCAAAAAATAAGTGGAAATTATCGATATAATGTTTACTCTTTATTTAAAGATACTAAGTATAATCCAAACGATTTAGGTTTTCTATATACAAATAATGAGATTATTAATGGCTTAGAACTAAGTTATAATCAATTTAGTGAAAGTAAATACCTTGTTGATTTTGCTAGTGAAATAGAAATTGAACATAAAAGTTTATTTTCAGATCAAAAGTTTGTTGATTTAGAAATAGAATTTGAACAAAAAGCGACACTAAAAAACTATACAACAATTTTTCTAAGAACTAATCTTAATCCCTATGAAAATAATGATTTCTATGAATCAAGATCTGGTAATTTATTAAATCCATTAAAAAGATCTAAATCGATGTATGTTGGAGGATGGATTTCTACTGATTACAGAAAAAAAATTGCATTAGATTTTGGAGCTGGATGCGGACTAAAACCACTATATAATGGATATTTATATCGATGGAGAATAGCTCCAAGATTTAGATTAAATGATAAAATATCGATGAGATATATACTTTCAATAAGAAAAGAAACTAATGACGTTGGATTTGTAACACATGATACACTTCCTTTTCTATTAGAACCTCCATATGTTGATTTTATTTTTGCTAAAAGAAATGTAAATATGATAACAAATGTTTTTAGCTTCAATTATATTCTAAATAACAAAATGGATTTATCAATTAAACTTCGTTACCATCTAGACCAAGTTAGAAATCTTGAGTTTAATAAATTAAATGATGAAGGGTACCTATATGAATCAAATTATTTTGGTAATCACGATATTAATTACACAACATGGACATCAGATATTATCTTTAATTGGTGGTTTTTACCTGGAAGTCAAATAAGTTTAGTATGGAAAAATGGTATTGATAATACAGAAAATTTCATCACGAACCATTGGATCGAAAATCTTAACAATTCGTTTAATATTGAACAACAAAATAGTATTTCTCTTAAAATAATTTATTATTTAGATTACCTTTACTTAAAAAATGATAATAGCTAAAAACATAAAATTTTCGTATGGTCATCTCAAAGTTTTGAAAGATATTAGTTTAAAAATTAATAAAGGAGAATTTATTTCTATTATTGGCTCATCCGGTGCAGGCAAAACAACATTATTAAATATTTTAGGCACATTACAGAAGTTACAGTATGGATCATTAAAAATAAACAATCAAGAAATCAAAAACCTTAATGACACTCAATTATCTAGTTTTAGAAATAAACATATTGGTTTTGTTTTTCAATTTCATAATTTGTTACCTGAATTTACTGTATTAGAAAATGTGTGTCTGCCAGCACTGATCAACAAAGGAAATAAAGTAAAAATTGAACAAAAAGCTAAACAAATACTCGAAAATTTACACATGATAGATAAAATTAATAAAAAGCCAAATGAATTATCTGGAGGAGAACAACAAAGAGTATCTGTAGCAAGATCTTTAATTAACTCACCTACAATTCTTTTGGCAGATGAACCTTCAGGAAATCTTGATTCTAAAAACGCAAATGACTTACATAATATTTTATTAAAATTAAATAAAGAAAAACAACAAACTGTTGTAGTTATAACACACAATAATGATTTAGCCAAACTTGCTGATAGAGTAATAAAAATAGAGGACGGAAAAATTATTTGACCAAAACGTTAATAATACAGTTAAAAAAACTAATTTTGCGCTTTGATGAATTTTCAAAATCCAAAATTGCTCTACGCACTACTGGCAATTGCTATTCCTATAATTATTCATTTATTTAATCTTCAAAGGAACAAGAAAATTTACTTTAGTAGCATACGTTTTTTAAAAGAGATAAAACAAAAAAAACAACAAAGAACTAAACTTAAAAATTTGTTAATTCTATTAAGTAGAATATTAGCAATAAGCTTCCTAACAATTGCATTCGCAAAACCATTTGTTCCAATAAAAAAAGAAAATATAAAGAAGAACATAATTGTATATATTGATAATTCGTTAAGTATGGATATTGATTTTGGTAATGGTAACTTACTTGAAATTGCAAAAAATAATGCCAAAGAAATAATCAAGTCATATCCTGATCAACATAAGTTTTATGTTGTTTCAAATAATTTTTCTCTACAAAATAATGTTGAATATAACAAAAAAGACATTTTCTTACAGATTGATAAAATAAATCCAACATACAAACAAAAAAGATTTGAAGATATAATTAATAGAATAAATCTTATTACAAATGAAACATATCATTTATATTTTATTTCAGATTTACAAGAAAAGACACTTAAATTTAATAATAAAACAAAACCAGAGCTTACAAACCAAGTCACATTTATTCATTTAAAAAATTTAAATCTACCAAATGTCTGCATAGACAGTGTAATGCTAGAAGAGCCAATTTTCAAATATAATGATAAGATAACTCTTCTTGTTAAGGTCAGTAACTCAAGTAATGAAAAAATTATCAATGAGCCTTTATATCTTCACCTTAATGACAAACAAAAATCTCAACAATACATAAATCTTTCTCCTTTTGAGAAAAAAGATATCTTTTTTAATTTTATTGAAAAAAAATCAATAATTAGCGGTGATATAAGAACACAGGATAACCCTATTTCATTTGATAATAAATTATTTTTTACCATAAATAAACTTAATAAAATTAATGTATCTATAATTAATACTAAAAACAAAAAAAATTGTTTTCGTGATTTATTTAAAAATGATACTAGTATGTTTTTATTTAATGAATTTGAACTGGAAAATATTAATTATAGCCTGCTACTTAAACAAGATTTAATTGTTCTAAATGAAACAGAAGAGATTTCAAGTGGATTATTAAGTACATTAAATACTTTTTTAAACAAAGGAGGAAGCTTATTGATTGTGCCTCCTACTAAATTACAAGATTTTAAGAAATTTAATGCTCTTTTGTCAGAGCTAAAAATAAATAATATTAAATCAAATTCTACTAATGATTTAAAAATTAATGATTTTGTTTTAGAAAATGATATTTATAAAAATGTATTTACAAATAATGATTTAAGTAAAATTGAATTTCCAAGCAGTAATAAACATTACAAAATAAACAAGAAAACTAGATGTTATGAAATTATAAAACTTGCTAACAAAGATCCATTTTTAGTTAATTATGATCAAAAAAATGGAAGAATATATCAATTTACAAGTCCTTTATCAAAAGAATATAATAATTTTAAAGAGCATGCATTATTTGTCCCCACATTAATAAATATTGCAACATCTTCTTGTAAATTAACACCACAATACTATACACTTGGTGAAACTCGCTATATAATCTCAAAGGAAAGATCAAATGACATACAATCCATTAGAATATCTGGAAACAACTTTGATATAGTTCCAACAATTATAAATCAAAATGGAAAAAAATTAATTGATCACAATGAGCAAATCACAGAGTCTGGAGTATATTCAATTAGTTTTAATAATAAAATTAAAGAGAAAATTGCTTTTAATATAAATTCATCAGAAAATAAAATTAAAACTATTGATAATAAAAAATTAACTAACATCAAAAGTAGAAATAATTTAAATTTTATTAATTCTGATGTAGAATTATCAAACCAAATAAAAAATAATGAGAGCAAAGAATATTGGAAAATAGCACTAATGCTATCTCTATTATTCTTTGGTATTGAAACATTACTTATTAAAAAAATTAAAATATGAAAATATTAATTAAATCTGCACTAATAATTGATCCACAGAGCAAATATCATCAAAAAAAAATGGATATACTTGTAGAGTATGGTAAGATTCAAAAGATTAAAAAATCCATCAAAATTGATAATAAAAGTAAAATTACTGAATATAAACAAAAAAACTTACATGTTTCACCAGGTTGGTTTGATATTCATGTAAATTTTTGTGAACCTGGATACGAAGAGAAAGAAACAATTTTAACTGGAAGTAATGCTGCGATTAAGGGTGGTTTTACAGGTGTCATGTTAATGCCAAACACAAAGCCTTATATCGATAACAAAGGTATTTTAGAATTTATTAAAAATATTTCCAAAAAAAATATAATCGATATTCATGTTGCTGGTAATATTACTAAAAAATGTGAAGGAAATGATATTGTAGAGATGTATGACATGTATAAATCAGGATGTAAAGCGTTCACAGATGATAAAAATTCATTAAATAGAAATGATGTCATGAAAATTGCAATGCTGTATTCAAAAGATGCTGATTTTTTAATTATGAACTATGCATGTGATACAAGTTTAGCTAAAGGTCATATGAATGAGGGAGAAATAAGCACAAGGCTAGGGCTAAAGGGAATACCGTCAGTTGCAGAAGAAATTATGGTTGATAGAGATCTAAATTTATGTAAATATACAGACAGTAAATTACACTTAAGTTATATATCAACTAAAGAAAGTATTAATAAAATTAAGAAGGCAAAATCATTAGGCTTAAAGGTTAGTTCTGATGTTGCAATTCATAATTTATTTTTAACTGAAGATTTAATTAAAAATTTTGATACAAGATACAAAGTTTCACCACCACTTAGAACAAAAGTTGATAATTCAAGTTTAATTAATGGTCTTAAAAATGATGTTATAGACATAATATCAAGCGATCACACTCCAATTAATGAAGAATATAAAAAGACAGAATTTGATAATGCAGAAAGTGGTATTATAGGACTAGAAAGTGCATTTGGATTATTAGGCAAACATGTGCTTCATAAAATCGGTATTAGCAAATTAATAGAAAAAATATCTATTAATCCACGTAAAATATTAAATATTGAGGAAGTTATAATTGAAGAAGGAAAAAAAGCTAATATGACTCTTTTTGATCCAGAAATTGATTGGGTATTTAATGAAAAAGATATAAAATCAAAATCAAAGAACACCCCATTTATTGGAGAAAAACTAAAAGGAAAAGCACTAGCAGTTATAAATAATGGAGAATTAGAAAAGTGTTAAAAAGTGTTAAATTTCCGCATCACTGTACCATCATCATAGATAAAAATAAGAACTTTATGACGCGTATAATCTTTATTAACAACTTCTCTTCCTATAATATCAGTAACTTTAATTAATTTATTTTTTGATCCGTCTGAGTTTTGAACATTAGAAGATGTTTCTCTGCTTTCATAAAGAACTAAATCATCTACAGCAGCTTCAATTAAACTACCACCATCAAGATTTTGACCTAAACGAATGCTATCAGAAGCAATAAATTTAAGCTGTACATTATTACTAAGAGAAACATAATCCTGAACTCTAAAAGCAAATTTTCTCCAACTTATGTCAGAGCTTATATTGTCTTCAACAAAAACCCAGTTAATACCATCATCTGTAATCATCACTTGCCACCAATCAGCACCTGGATTTGCACCACTATATGGACTATTTGTATACCATCTGTAATATGAAAATGCAGGATTTACATATGCTGATAAATCATATGTAGGCGAATATAATGAAGTATGTCCTCCATCAACATCATTTGTTCCTAGACCATCTTGTGCTGATGATGCATTACCTGTAAAAGCACATTGAGAACCACCGGGTGTATTCTGAGCATCAGTTTGACAAATAGTATTTGGATCACCGTAAACCCCGTAAGAAGGAATAGGAACTCCTATTTCCCATAAACCTGTAGTTGCATTATCATCAAAACCTCCGGTTTGCCAAAAACCAAAATTACCATCAAAATCTTCAGTTTGCATAATGTCATATCCCACCAAAATGAAATTCGGAAGATTAGCATCTTTTAAAGGAATTAGATTGGCAGCAATTGGAGTAACCGCCGATTCATTTCCAAAATTATCAGTCAAAGACAAATAATAAGAAATTACTGTCCCGTTAGGCTGAGAAGGAATTGACACGTTGAAAGAAGTGACTCCGTTCATTGACAAATTTGTCCATGTACTTGCGTCGTTTATTTTGTAAAAACAATTTGTAGATCCAAGAGCCCATGGGTAAGTTAAAGCTACATTTGCATTAACAGTAATTGGTGTATTTGCATTTGCTACTTGGATAGGATTATGAGATATAACAGCATTTGATAATAAAGTAATTCCATGGAGATTAAATGCACTAACAATTGCTAAGTCATTAGGTGTTCCATTACTTAAATCAGCATCATTGTCATCAGCATATAAAACTTCTAATAAAATATCAGTATATATTACTCCTTCATCTCCATCGGGACCATCAACACCACTATCATAAGTATATTTAAATAAATCTAACATTTGATTCATACTTCCTAAGTTTAAATACAAGTCCCAAAAAGCTCCTGCTATTATTTCACCATCAGCATGCACCTCTCCTACCAAGTCTTGAGGGTATACTTTTCTATCTTGATCATATCTTCTAACAAAAATTGTTGGATCTAGTAAATCCCATCCATAACCAAGAACAGGGTTGTCCGTTAAGGAAATAGCCCACACATCAGCAAAACCTTCATTTAAACCACCATTAGACATTCCGCCATTCCATCCAGAACCGTTGTATCTTCCACTATTTATAGCGTGACCATATTCATGATACACAACATCTGGTAAATTAGCAGTTGCATGACATCCTCCTCCTTGAGCATAAAAATTAATAGAACTACCATCAAAATATGCATTACAACTTCCAGAAACATCAATATTTGTTTGCATAGGATTATCCAAACCAGTATATGTTGGAAAATAATATTTCATGTGGTCGTGTATTTCGTTAACAGCCCAATAAGCTGTTCTTTCTTGTATTGAAGAATTGGAATTATCAAAATTAATTAAATTAGTAGATGAAAGATTTTCATAGATATCAGGTGTAACACCATTTGTTTCAACATTAGCGTATTCTCCTTCTAATTTATATCTTATGACTGTTCCAAGAGGTGATGGTAAAAATACTTCTCCGTTGTTGTCAGTGAAATAATTAATATTTGTATTTTGATCTATAGCTTTTAAATATTTGAACTTTTCAATGGAAGATGGATTATAAGGATTAGATGTATATATTTCACCAGAAACAGTAGAATTTCCAGAAGGAGGAGCTTCATACATAACCATATTTTTACGCATTAACAATTGACCAGTATGAGCATCAACATAGCATAAATAATTGGCTGGGCCGTGATCAATTGTTGTAGAAAAAGTTGCTTGATAAATTAAATGATATTTATAGTCTCTGTAAACAGGCACAGCTAAGATTTTTAGTTCATCTTCAACAATCATATTAGTTATCGGATTTAATATATTAGAAGTTGCACTATTAATCACTTCATTTACATCTAAAATAGGATTGACATCTAAATTAATTTCATTAAATAAATCAAGCCCAAAGGATACTATTTTATTATCATTTGTAAGTTTAGCATACAGGCTGCTGCCTATTACCTCTAAATTGTTATAATACTGAATAAATTTCTTTGTAATATATTTATCATTTTTTATGGAGTAAGATTCTCTTAAATCATTTGGTATAATAAAATTATTATTGATTAAAAAATCGTTAACACTATTAATTTGAATAGGTGAACCAAATGCTCTATGTGGAAGCTGATTTTGTTCATTAAAAATCACAAACCAGTTTGGATTATTTTCTTGAAATTGTTGCCACAGACCACTGCTTCTAAGTAATGATTGATATTGATCATTAAGTGGTTTCTTATCTTTAACAAACCTTACCTCATTTTCATCATAATGACTATGCGTAGTAGCAGATAAACTGAATAAGAAAAATGTAAATAGTAGTAGTAGACAAGTTTTGTTCATTTTTTTTTTTTTGTAAAAATAACAATTAAATTTCAATACATTGACCGTCAAAAGCTAGCTTAATATTTTTTGGTAATTCTTCATTAACTTCATTATGAAGCCCCATGTAATGAGAAATATGTGTTAACAAAGCTCTTTTGGGCTTTAGTACGCCTAATAGATCCAATGCTTGATCTAAATTAAAATGGGAAATATGTTCGCTTTTTCTTAGTGCATCAAGTACAATTAATTTTGCATTTTTCATTTTTTCAATTTCACAACTTTCAATAAAACTTACATCAGTTAGATAAACAAAATCATTAATCCTAAATCCATAAACTTGCATTTTATAGTGCATTGCTTTAATTGGAGTAATAAAAGTATTGTTGACTTTAAATGATTTGTTATTAATATGATTAATTATTACTCTTGGAGTTCCTGGATACTTAATCTCGCTAAAAACATAAGAAAACTCTTTTTTTAATGCATCACTAGTTTCTTTTGAGCAATAAACTTGCATATCTTTTTTTAATTTAAAATTAAACGCTCTAATATCATCCATGCCTGCAGTATGATCTTTGTGATGATGAGTAAATAAAATAGCATCAACTTTTTTGACATTTTCTCTTAACATTTGCTGTCTAAAGTCAGGCCCAGTATCAATTATTATTGTTGTGTCGTCAACTTCAATCATAGCTGAAGAACGTAGTCTTTTATCTTTAAAGTTTTTTGACATACAAACACTACATTCACAAGCAATAACTGGAACACCCTGCGAAGTGCCAGTACCTAATAATGTTATTTTCATTGATAGATTTAAAGTTTATGTAAAATTAGCACATAAATTTCTATATTAGTTAATATCTATTATAAATTTGCATTTATATAAATATAAAAAAGTATGACCAAAAATGTAATACTAACAGCAGGACAGAAAGCACTACAAATAAATTTAGATGATAAAATTTATGGTTCATTTGTAGAAATTGGAGCTGGTCAAGAGGTGGCAAGAAACTTTTTCAAGGCTGGATCTGCGTCAACAACAATTGCAAAAACAATGTCCGCTTATGATAGAGATTTTTCAGATGCCATTTATGGAAAAGAAGAAAATGGAAGGTATGTTTGTAAATCAAGATTAGAGAAAATGCTTGATCATGAATATAAATTACTTAATGAAAGACTAGATAGAGAAAAATATAAAGAAACAAAATATTTTACGTATGCAGATACTATTTCTACTACTAACTACTCTAAAACTACTCAAGGGCATGGTTGGATTGGAATAAGATTTCAATCTTCAGCAAATGAACTGCCTTCAGATTTTATTATCCATATACTGCTTCATGACCAAGATGCTAAACTTCAACAAGAAACTATTGGAGTTATTGGGACAAATATATTACATGCATGCTTTAATGAAAAAGATCCAAAAGAAATTCTAAAGAGAGCTTACGATTCCTTAGGAAAAGATCAATTTGAAATTGACATGGTAGAAGTTACAGGACCAGCTTTTAGAAATATTGATAATAGATTATTGAGTCTTACTTTAGTAAAAGAAAGAATGACTAATGCTGTTATCTTTACACCTGAAGGAAAAAACAAACAACCTTCTGATATTCTTTACAAAAAAAATATACTTACAATGAGAGGCAGTTTTCGTCCAGTAACTAAGGTGAATATTGATATGTTAGAAAACGGACTCAAAAGATTTAAAGAAACAAAAAAAGTAAATAATGATAATATTCAAATTTTATTTGAAATAACATTAAGTAACTTAAAGTCTGATGGGGAGGTAGATGAACAAGACTTTCTTGACAGAGCTGATCTATTATGCTCATTAGGATATCCTGTTATGATATCTAATTACAAAAAATTCTACAAAATAATTGAATATCTTTCTCAATTTACTAAATTAAGAATGGGAGTAATACTTGGTGTTGATAATTTAATTGATATGTTTGAAGAACAATACTATAGAAATTTAAACGGTGGTATTATGGAAGCTTTTGGTGTAATTTTTACTAGAGACATTAAGTTTTTACTATATCCATACAAACCAAACAAGGATGTAACACTACTTGATAGTAATAATATTCCAATTCATCCAAGAATTAAGGATCTTTACAATTACCTCCATTCAAATGGAAGAATTAAAGATTTGAAATATGATCAAAGTGTTTTAAATATTTTCTCAAAAGATGTTCTTCAAAAAATAAAAAATTGTGAAAACGGAACCTGGGAAAATATGGTTCCAGATGGTATCGCTGAAATAATAAAAAAACGAAATCTTTTTGGGACAAAATGCAAAATCAAATGAATAAAATAAAATTATTTTTAATTGCAATATTACTTTTGCCTATCTCAACGTATAGTCAAGAAAAAAGGAAAACAAAGAAGAAAGCGCAAACAGATAGTTATTTAGGCGCAACAAATTGGTCTAAAAAAGAAACATTAGGAACTGTTTCTGGTAAAATAAAAAATGAAGCTAATAATGAGCCGCTAAAATACGCAAGTATTAGTTTAATTGACATGACTACTAACAAATTGGTTGAAGGATCAATCACTGATGAAAAAGGTAAATTTCTATTTGATGGTATTAAAACTGGTGAATTTGTTTTAAAAATTTCATACATTGGATATGAAGATAAAGAAATCACTTTTGTAACAACAAAATCACAACCAAACTATTACAACAATGATATTTTAGTTAAAATTAACAATAAACTACTTTCTGAAATCAGCATTGAAGATCAAAAAATAATTTATGAATCTAAAATTGATAAAATTGTATATAATGCAGAAAATGATTTAAATGAAACAGAAAATGATGCAATTGATATTTTAAGAAAAACTCCCTTATTAACTGTAGATTTAGAAGGAAATGTTAGCCTAAGAGGATCTAGAAACATTAAATTTTTAATTAATGGTAAAGCTTCTACATTTTTTTCTGGAGATATTTCTACTGCTCTATCAATGATACCCGCAGATCAAATAAAAAGTATTGAGGTGATCACGTCCCCTGGCGCAAAGTATGATGGGGATGGGGATGCCGGAATAATAAATATTATAACTCAGCAAAAAAAGATCGATGGTTATCAAGCAACAATAAAAGGAGGTATTGGCACAAAAGTTACTACTAGCGGGTTAAATGTAAATTTTGGAAAAGAAAAATGGGGTTTTTCAATAAATGGAGGATCTTGGGGAAGTGGATTTAGTCCAAGAGAAGGATTTGATTACTTTAAAAGATTAGATTGGAATAGTACTGATACAAATATTTTAATAAGAAATGGCTCTTCTTTAAGCTCATACAATGGATACAGAGGATCAATTAGCTCATTTTATAATGTGAACCCTTATTCATCAATAAATTCTACTTTTAGCCTATCAGGAAGAAGTAAGCCTTATGAAATGGACGAAGAAGTTCTTCAAACTTTGTTTGGAGAGGTTACCGATACTTCGGTTAGCTCTGTAAAAAAGACAGATAGAACACTAAAATTAGAATGGACAACAGATTATATTAAAAAGTTTCAAGATCATGAAGGAAGAGAACTATCTGTAGCATTTCAAATTGGAGGTAATATTAATGACGGAAATACAAAAATTTATGACGTAAACGAAAAAATATTATTTAATCAAAATGATGAAAAAGTTATTGAAGAAACAATTCAAATAGATTATGTTCATCCGTTCGGAAATAATAAAAAAGAAAAAAAATTAACTAACAAAAGTTCAAAGAACGACAATAGGCGTAACAAAAAATGGAACAATAATTCATCAAAATTAAGTGGAGGTAATAAATTTGAGGTTGGAGGAAAAATAATAAATAGAAATCGTGAAATTGTATACTCAGATATTGAAAGAAATATATATACTTTGAGTGAAGAGTTTAATTATAATCAGCTTGTAGCCGCATCTTATATTTCATCAGAATTTAATTTGGATAAGGGTTTCGGTTTTAAAACGGGAATTAGATTTGAACATACAAAAACAAACGGAGATTGGTTAAACAACTCAACTCTTCCATTTGATAAAACATATAGTAATCTTCTGCCCTCTCTTACTTTTTCTAAATCATTTTCTCCACTTAGATCTATTAAAATAAGTTATAATCAAAGAATAAGAAGGCCTAGTGTCAGACAAATTAATACTAACATTGATAGAACCAACAACTCCTCAATATCAGTTGGAAACCCTAATCTAAAACCAACATCAACTGAAAATTTTGAGATTGGAATAAATAGTTTTGGCAGGTTTTTACAAGGAAGTTTTCAAATATACCATAAACGTTCAAAAGATGTAATAGAGTCCATTTTAGAAGTAAATAATGAAGGGATTTCAGAATCTCAATATAAGAATATTGGAGAAACAAAACAGACTGGAATTGGATTTTTTGGCTCGGTAAATCTAGGTAGTAAATTTAGTTTTAGATCTGGTGTGAATATTTACAATTATTCAGGCAGAGATGCAAGTATTGGTTATTCAGATTGGACAGATCCTGTTTTACTATATAGTTATAACTTTGGTGGTAATTTATCTTTTGCTAAATATTGGAAAGCTGAAACATTTGCATTTTATAGATCACCAACTCAAACAGTTCAAGGTTCAATAACATCTTTTTCAATGATAAGCGTTGGAATTAAAAGAGAGTTTAAAAACAAAAGAGGCTCAATAGGAATTAGGATAATTGAACCCTTTGAAAAAAACAAAGAATTTAGAACTGACTTATCAGGTGAATTTTTCACTCAAGAATCTATAAGAACAATTCCTTTTAGATCTTTATCTATTAGTTTTAAATATACTCTAGGAAAATTAAACTTTAAAGACGGATCTAAAAAAACAAATATTAGAAATGATGATATTAAAGAAGAAAGACAAGATTATTAATATTATTTGTATGTTTGTAGTAAATCAAGTTTAATATGAAAAAAACATTATTTTTTATAATTATTTGTTTAGCACTAAAATCATGTGATGTTAATATACAAACTGGAGGCTGCATAGATCCATATGCTGCAAATTATGAGTCTTTTGCTGATTATGACGACGGAAGTTGTCTTTACTCTTGTAATGATCCATATGCTATAAATTACGGCGTCCTTTCTCAGGTTGAAATTTGCGATTATCAAGCTGATGTAGTTTTTTTTGAGGACGTTGCGGCTGCAACTTATTTTGACATATTAGGTATAGATTGGCTTGATATTTATGTTGGGAACGATTATGTTGGTTCTTTACAAGCCAATTTAGGTTTTACATATGTGCCAGAGTGTTTTCCTGAAGATCCTGACGCGGTCCATTTTACACTGCTTTGGCAAGATTCTCCGACAGCTACATTTACATGGACTGTAAGAGACGGAAGCGGCACTATACATTACAGCGGAACAGATGCGGTTCTTGCAAACAATTGCTTACCTATGGAACTTACTTATAAAAAAATTCAAGAGTATAAAGAGTCAACTAAATAGTCGAAGATATAATTTCTGCTACTTTTTTTGAAGCACATTTTTCACCTAATTTTTTTCTTATCTGGCTGTAATAATTTTTAATTCTTTCACTATTTTTCATCATTAACTCTAATTCATTTTTCAAACGTTTTGAATTTAAATTATTTTGAATCAATTCTTTTACAACAAGTCTATTTAGTATAATATTTACTAATGAAATATATTTTGTTTTTATAAGAAGCTTTGCAATTAAGTAAGAAAAATAACTAGTTTTATAGCATACTATTTGAGGAACATTAAAAAGAGCAGCTTCTAAAGTAGCTGTTCCAGATGCAACCAAAGCATATTTAGAATTTTTTAATAGACCATACGTCTCTCCTACAACAATTGAAACATTTTTATTCTTTATTATCCGATTATAAACTTTTAAATCAATTATGTCGTTGGCAGCTATTACAAATTGATATTCGGAGAAATAATCAACTACAGATAACATAGCAGGTAAAATATTTGTTATTTCTTGTAGCCTACTTCCTGGAAGAAGTGCGATAATAGGCTTTGTTACTTTCAATGATAATTTATTTTTATTTTTTTTAATCTCATCTAATAAGGGATTACCAACATATATAGCATTTATATTAAACTTAGAATAGAAATCAACTTCAAAAGGAAAAATTATAAATAAGGTGTCAACGAAAGACTTTATCTTATTTATTCGTGATGAATTCCAGGCCCATACTTTAGGAGAAATATAGTAATATACTTTAATTTTTTTTCTCTTAGCAAATTCAGCAATCTTAAGATTAAAGCCAGGATAATCAACTAAAATCAATGCATCAGGACTAAAGGAAATAATGTCTTTTTTGCAAAAATTTAAATTACGTCGAATTTGATTTAAGTTTTTAATAACATTCCAAAAACCCATAAAAGAGGTTTTCTTTATATCTTTAGCGATACTTACATTTTCATTGCTTAATCTCTGGCCACCCCAAGCACGTATATCGCTTTTTTTATCAAGCAATTTGATCTCAGAAACTAAATTTGCTGCATGAACATCTCCTGAAGACTCTCCTGTAATTATATAATATTTCAAGCTAGAAAAATTTAATGTATATAACAATAAAAGTATAGATAAAAGTAGCTGCAATTACTCCTTTGGCAATTTCGTCCTTTTGTTTCTTGATGAAAAGAAAAAAAAACAATAGATTAATTATGAAAACACTTAAACTTATATGATGTGTAATCGTATTTGTTTGATTAAAAGAAGATAAAGCTGAATCTATATCCTCACCAAGTATAAAAATAACATAAAACAATAATAACAAAAGTGGAGCAATTATACCTACAGAAAATCCTTTTGAAAATTCTTTATTCATTTAATTTGGAAGTTAAATAATCTTTTAAATTATAATCAGTTAGATCAAAACTAATTGGCACAATTGAAACATAGTGATTATTTAATGCCCATTCATCAGTGTCTGTTTCTTCATCATTATTCACGAAATTACCAGCTAACCAATAATACTTTCTACCTTTGGGGTCAATTCTTTCATCAAACTCTTCATTCCAATTAGCATCTGCCTGTCTACAAATCTTAATTCCTTTTATTTTACGGCCTTGAATTGGTTTAGGAAAATTGACATTTAAACAAATATTATTTTTGAATTTATTAGAAAAAATTTTTGCAACTATTTCTCTTATATATTTATCAGTTTCAGTAAAATCAGCATCAGCAGAATAGTCTAATAGAGAGAATGCTATTGCGGGTATTCCGTTTAATGCTCCTTCAATAGCAGCTGCAACAGTTCCGGAATATATTACATTAATAGAAGAATTAGAACCATGATTTATTCCAGATACAATTAAATCAGGCTTAAAATGTAAAATTTTATTTAAAGCTAATTTTACGCAATCAGCGGGTGTTCCATTACATGAATACTCTAACTGAGAACCATTATCAATGTTAACCCTATCACATCTTAAAACTTTTTCCAGAGAAATAGCATGACCCATTGCTGACTGAGGCTTATTTGGAGCTACAACTACAACATCACCAATATCATTCATAATTTTAATTAAATGACGTATTCCTTTGGATTTAATACCATCATCATTAACTATAAGAATTTTTGGTTTTCCCATAAGTATTTTTTTATCGCATACAAAATTAAAATAAAATTATTGTAAAGTAGTGATCACATTTAAAAATAAAAAAAGCCCTAAGAAACTTAGGGCTTTAAGTAATAAAAAATAAATAACTTATTTCTTAGTCAAAAATGGTAAACCAGTTCTTGAATTCTCCTTTACATTATAACCATCTGGCTTATCACATGCTGTTGATCTAGAATCTTTAGAAAAATAATAGATAGTTTGTACTTTACCTGTAGATTTTAAAGTTACATCTTTTCTATTTAAGTGATAAGTTGTTCCTTTTGAATTTGTGTGTGTAAACGACATAATTTTTTATTTTAGTTAATACTTTTTTTACAGCTACTAATATAAAAAAACCTCATCAATAATTTCTACTAGATATAAAAGATTTATAATTGTTAATAACTAGAGAAGTATGTATTGAACATAAAAAAATTAAAAAAAAATAAAAAATCAATGATAAACTTATAAATTATTGATAATCAATTATTTAATTTTTTTAGTAAAAAAAATAAACTCTAGAGAAGATTATAAATTCACTAGATTAAAATAGTTAATAACTTAGAAAAACATATCGTAATTTTATCTTGAAGATCCAATATTAAAATAAACTAAGTATAATTTTATCTAGAAAATTTCGTTTTATAAGTAAATTTGTGCATGTTTGAATAAATATTTTGAAATGAAGTTAATATTATGCATTCTATTGAATTTTTTACTATTTAACAATTCCTTTGCTCAAAAATATACTGAGCAGTATATTAGAGAGGCAAACATTTTGGGTTTTAATTGGTATTCTGAGATAAACAATCAAAACTATGAAAAAGCTTATGAAAGCTTATCTGCAGAATTAAAAGAAAGTATGAATTTAGAGAACTGGTCAAATCAAATGTCTCAATTAATGGATGAGTTTGGAGAAGTAAAAAACAGACAAGTAACGAATACAGAATTTAAAAGTAAGATAGAAGGCCTAAATGACGGATTTTACGTAATAATAAGTTACAAGGTTGACTATACTAACACTAAAAATCATTTTGAATATCTACTAATAAGACAAAATGATAAATCAGAATGGAAAATCATTGATTTCCAATATGAATTTCAGCAAATAGAATAATTATTTAATGATTATCTTGTAAAAACTATTTCATGATTTGAACTCTCAGAATATTTATAACCTTCGTAATTAAATAATTTCAAATCATTACAATTTGTTATTTTATTACTAATTATAAAATTTGCCATCTGACCCCTTGCTCTTTTAGCAAAAAAAGATATTACTTTTAATCGTCCATTTTTTA
>MDTC01075799.1_pt1 | contig 22733 bp, 11 predicted proteins | sample 811181 | NCBI WGS metagenome assembly MDTC01 (sample SAMN05326644, study PRJNA326480) | marine metagenome | isolation source: seawater | place: Pacific Ocean: North | collected 2011 | reverse complement strand
TATCGTCTGTTGGATAACTACTAGTCATTATTTGATACCTAATTCGTCTTCTGTGATAACTTTAAATTCATATCCTCTATCAATACAATAATTCTTTGCTGCTTTCCATTTTGCTTGATTCTTTGCATATTCATAAACTTCGAAGATATATCCTTTCGTTTTTCTTTTCTGTGGAACTGGTTCCACACATTGTTTCTTTGGTTTGATTTCAATAATCATTTTTTTAACTTTACCATTATTTTCTTTGACTTTAATATAGAAATCTGGAAAATATCTATGTATTCTATTATCAATGGGAGAACGATATGGTAATGCTATTTCTTCACTGCACCATTCTAAGATATTCTTGTTACCATCACAATATTTCATAAATTTAAGTTCCCATAAAGAACGATATATTATATTGGTAGGATTACCTTTATACTTCCTTGTATGCTTTGGTTTATATTTTCCTTTATAAGACATCTAAATACATTATAAGGTAAGTAAACATAAAGTATTTAGATGGTGCGTCCTAAAAAAATAGGTGAATTTAAATCCACCCTCGGTAATGTTGCTCAAAACAATCATTATCAAGTATCTTTTGATGGTTTATCTAGAAATTTATTTGAATATCTTCGTAAAAGGGGAGTTGATAGAAGGTTTATTCTAGATGATGCTGGTTTATTATGTAATTCTGCCTCTATACCTGGTAGTAGTTTAGCAACAAGTGATGTATTTGGTAACTTTACTGGTGTTCAGGAAAAATTTGCTCATACAAGAATATTTACAGAATTAACATTAGAGTTTTATGTAGATAAAGAATATAAAATGATTAAATTCTTGGAACATTGGATGGAATATATTTCTAGTGGTTCTGAAGAAAGAAAAAATTCATTCTTTTCCAAATCATCTCCTTCATACTACTATCGTATGAGATATCCTAGAGGTAATAGTGGTTATAAAACTGATAGAGTAAAGGTTGTTAAGTTTGATCGTGATTATGATAATGAAATAGAGTATACCTTTATAGGATTATTTCCATTGAATTTATCGTCTACTCCTGTGGCATATGGTCAGTCTGATGTGTTGAAAGCAAGTTGTGTATTTAGTTATGAAAGGTATATTGCTGGTAAAGATAATAGTTTGAATGTACAAAGAGGTAGTGCTATGAATAAGATCCCATTGATTGGAGGATTATTCTAACTGGCCAGCAAATTCGACTTTTTTTTCCAAATATCGGGGCAAAAAAACTCCGGTATTTTTTTGTCTGTAGGGTTTTTCAAAAAAGTGCTATAAATAACTATACTGACTTGTACAGCATATTATGCCTTTACCAAAGATTACTGCACCAACCTATGAGTTGGTATTACCCTCAAGTGGTAAAAAAATTAGATATAGACCTTTTTTAGTAAAAGAGGAAAAACTTCTTATTATTGCGATGGAGTCTGAAGACCAAAAACAGATTACTCATGCAATTAAGACTGTAATTAATAATTGTATTACATCAAGAGGAGTGAAAGTTGATAAATTATCAACATTTGATATAGAATATCTATTTTTGAATATTAGAGGTAAGTCTGTTGGAGAAAACGTTGAAGTTTTAATTACCTGCCCAGATGATGATAAAACACAGGTTCCTGTAATGATACCTTTAGATGAGATAAAGGTAAAAATTGATCCAGATCATGAAAAAGATATTGATTTGAATGGTGGTTTGAGAATGAGGATGAAATACCCATCAATGAATGAATTTGTTCAAAATAATTTTGATATTGAAGATGGAGTGGATGTTGATCAATCATTTGATATGATTAGTTCTTGTATAGAACAAGTATTTAATGAAGAGGAATCTTGGAGTGCTTCTGATTGTACTAAAAAAGAACTTACTGAATTTATTGAACAATTGAGTTCCAAGCAATTTAAGCAAATTGAGAAGTTTTTTGAAACTATGCCTAAATTATCCCATAGGATTAAAGTTAGGAATCCAGAAACAAAGGTCGAAAGTGAAGTTTTATTGGAGGGATTGGCAAGTTTTTTCGGGTAGGTATGGCGCACACTAATCTAGCGTCATACTTTAAGATTAATTTTGCCTTAATGCAACATCATAAATACTCATTAACAGAGATAGAAAATATGATTCCTTGGGAAAAGGATGTATATGTTGCTCTTTTAGAACAATATATTGAAGAAGAGAATCTAAAACATCAGCAACAACATGGAATATAATTCTAATATAATCCCAATATTGACTGGTCTTGGACAAGATCCGATGAAATTTTCTAATGTTGCGGATTATCAGAAAGGATTGAAAAAAGGTATTGCTGATATTGAGGCAAAAACAAAAGGTAGTGGTGATAGTAGATCTAAAATATTAAGAAATGAATTTATAAGAATAAGAAAGACTAAAATAGATCCAAAAAAAGTTTTTAATACAGGTTCTCAAGCACAAACAGATTCTACAAAGAAAAAAACTACAGCTGCTGCTGATCCTGTAGGTGGAAGTAGTGCTATAGTAAAATATATTGAAAATAATGAGAAGGCAATTACTACTTTGACAAATGTAGTTGTTAATGATGCTGAAGACGAGAAGAAAAGACAGAAAAAGAAAAAGATACAAACTGACAGAGCAAATGAACAAAAAGATGCTAAAAAGGAAGAAGGTGCTTTAGAGAAGTTTAAGAATGTTGGTAAAAAGGCTTTATTGGGACCAGTGAAGGCTGTTGGTAAGGCTGTTAAAGGAACTCTTGAGAAATTGTTTGACTTTATTAAAATTGTTGTTGGTGGTTGGTTTCTTGATAAAGGAATGAAGTTTATGCAAGCATGGGAGAAAGGTGATACAAAAACGATGAGAAAAATTGGTATGAATCTAATGGCTGCAGTAGTAGCAGTTGGTGGAGTAGTTCTTGCTATGAATGTTGGTTTGATGGCATTACCTGGATTATTAGCAAGTTTAGCAACATCAATTATTAGTATTGGTGGAGCTATACTTGGATTTTTAGTATCTCCAGCTGGATTAATAGCATTAGCTATTGCTGCTGGTATTGGAACTGTGATTGCAGGATGGCATCTCTGGAAAAATAGAGATGGTGGTACTATAAGGGACGTTAGAAAAGATACTCATGCAGAATTAGAAGCAGCAGGAGTTAAAAGTAGAAAGGGTGTTGGGACTTTCGGAAAGCAGAAATGGTCAGTGAGAGATGGTAGTATGGTTTCTGGGTGGAGAGCTGTAAAATATGAAGATATGAATGCGGAACAAAAAGCAGCAGCAGATAAGTTTCTGCAGAGTCATGCTCGTACTGATGAGATTGCGAAAGAAAGAGGTACAGAATTGAAACAAAGAGAACGTGAGATTAGAGCTGACAGATTAAGAAATATGCCACCAGATATTAGAAAATCTTATGATATCGCTATAGATAGAAATCCCGATTTTCCTAGATTTTCTTATGACGTAAGAGAGTATCTTAAGGAGACTAGAAGACTTGTTAAAGAAGAAAGAGGCAAAATAGAAACCAAGTATGATAATATGGCTAAAGGTATATCTCCAGCAACAATAAATTCTGATAATAATGATGCTGCAAAAATTGATACTGTATTAAAAGATAATAATTTGTCAAGTCTTGGTGAGACTAAACCAAAGGTAACTGTTGTTAAAAAAGGTTCTTCTGCAGATAATACTGGACAAAATTTACGTGAAGGAAGTACTACTGATGTTCCTTTTATTGCTAGTTCTGATAGTAGTAATTTCTATACACTGTATTCTAAAATGAATTATAATGTGGTAGGTTGATATGGCATTATTATCTGTTGCTAAAGTTTTTGCTAAAAAAGCAGCTACCTCTATGGTAAAATCGACTGCTAAAAAAACTGCTACCAAAGCTGGTGGAGCAATTGTTAAAGCAAAACCAATAAAGGCAAAGGGTGGTGCTTTAGCAGTGGTAAAGAAGGGTGGTATTAAAAAGAAAAAGGTAGATAAACAAGTTTTTATGAATGATGAGAAAGAACGTAAGAGGAGACTTGAACTTCAGGGTAGAGAGGACGAAGAAAAACTATTAGAAGCAGGTGACGATCCTCCTAAAAAGAAGAAAAAGAAGAAAAAAGTAAAGATTTTTGGTAGTTTAATAGATTATCTTCAACTTGTTCTTATTGGATGGTTTGTTGATAAATTACCTAAAATTATTGCATGGATTGAGAATCTTATTGCCAAAATCAAAAAAATAGTTGATGCTATTAAAAAATTTTTTGGTGGTATAGCAGATGTTATTAAAAATATAGGTGAAGCTATTAGTGAAACTTGGAATAAAATAAAAAGTATTAAAATTACTGATATTGGAGATTCTATTAAATCTGGATTTGATAAAATAAAAGATGCTTTTGGTAATATATTCAACAATTTAAAGGATAGTGCTGCAAAGTTTCTTGGATTATCTAAAAAGGATACTAAAGGTAAAAAATTAGATGAAAAGACTACACCAGAAGATGTTGCAGATCCTGAATTTAAGAGTGTTTTGAAGGATATGGAGCAAACAATGGGTGAGATGAGTAGTACATGGGATGGTGCACTAAAGGAAATGGAAGGAGCTAATACTGGATCTGAAATGGCTGATGGTTTATTGAAGTCTTCTAGTAAGTCGGGAGATAAAAAAACAGAAGTAACTCCTACTGGAAAAAAAGTTACTGTTACTAAAAATACAGAAATAAAAGGAGATCTAACAACAATGACCGTAGATGGAAAGAAATTTCCTAGAGGAGCTTCAGGTCCTATGCAAACTTTTGGTGGTAAAGGTGGTAGTACATATCCAAATACTACTGGTATTAAACCTATAAATTCTTCTAATATACAATCAAATAAAGGTACTGCACGAACAACATCTATTACTCCAGAAAGAAAAGGTGAAGAAATTATTGTTATTGATGATGGTCCTTCTATCTCTAATAATGTATCAGCACAAAATGGTGGAGGATCTACTAAAATAGTAGTAGTAGAAGCTTCGGTAAATAGTGTAGTAGAAAAACAACTTTTAACAAACTTATCATAAATGTCAGCAGCAAAACCAGCTCTATACGAAGAATTAACATTAGAATCTAATGATCAGGAAAGAACAGTTGATCTTAAATTAGGTACTGTTTCGGTAGATTATTATGAAGATATATTTTCTCCTAGTATTACTGCAAAGGTTAGAGTTGTTAATACGGGTGATTCAATATCTCCTAAAGATGCTACTGATTCTAAAAAAACTGATGGAGCCAAACAGTCCATATATAATGGTCTTCCATTAAGAGGTGGTGAAAGACTTATTCTTAAAATTCTTGATCAAGGTAAAAGTTTTGATGGTAAGGAGAAAAAAGGAATAGATTTTTCATCAGATGTTTCAAAATATTTGTATGTCTCTAGTATTACTGATGTTATTTCACAAACACAGAAAGAAACATTTTTATTAAATTTAGTTTCTAGAGAAGCAATTACTAATGAAACATCAAGAGTAATTAAAAAATATCCTACAAGTTCTACTATTGATAATTCTGTTAAGTCTATTTTAAAAAATGTTTTACAGACAGAAAAATTAGGAACCATTGAAAAATCAGAAAATAAGTATGGTTTTATAGGTAATTTGAGAAAACCTTTTTCAACATTAGTTTGGTTGGCTTCTAAAGCAGTTCCAGAATCTTCTGCAGGTTCAACTGCTGGATTTGTATTTTATCAGACTCAAGATGGGTTTCAATTTAGATCTATTGAAGGACTTATAAAACAGGAATCTAAAGCAACTTATACTTATACTGAAGTTAATATGAGTTCAATTGATAGAGATAATGATTTTAACATTTTAAAATATCATGTTGATAAGAATCAAAGATTAATTGAAAATTTAAGATTGGGTGCATATGTAAGTCAAGGATTTTTCTTTAATCCACTTAATTTTTCAGTTTCAGCACCTGTATTTAAGATGAAGGATGAGAAAGATGGTATTGAAAATTTAGGTAATGATATAGAATTTCCTAAAATTTCTGATAAATCTGGAAAAAAATTAGATGATATACCAACTAGAGTAGTTTCTGCTATTGTAGATGTTGGAACTATAGACTCTGGTGTGTCTAAAGACATTAATGCAGACCCCACTCAACACCAATCACAATCATTAACAAGATATAATCTTTTACTTACGCAATCTCTTAGTATGACTGTTCCTTGTAATACCGATTTAAGGGCAGGTGATATTATTACTTGTGAATTTCCTAAAATTTCTTCAGGAGATTCTGAAGAATTGGATCCTGATACAAGTGGTAAATATATAATAAAGGAATTGTGTCATCATTTTGATACTGGTAATTCATATACATCTATGAAATTGGTTAGAGATACATTTGGTTTTTATGGTAAATAAGATATGATAGAAGAATCACTATTAAAAAGTAATTTTATAGGTAAAGACGGTTTTCGTTGGTGGATCGGTCAGATTCCTCCTGTAGAAGCATGGGAAGGTCAGGCTAATAAAAAAGGATGGGGAAATAGATATAAGGTTAGAATTTTAGGTTATCATCCATACAATAAGGCAGATTTACCTGATAAAGATTTGCCATGGGCAGGTGTAATTGTTCCACCAACTTCTGGAACAGGTGCTGCAAATTTTGCCCAAAGTATGAAATTACGACAAGGTGATGTTGTAATTGGTTTCTTTTTAGATGGTGATAATGGACAAGTTCCAATGATTATGGGTTCTTTTGGGAGAACTGCTTCTGTACCTAATGATGCTCCAAGTGAGGCATTTGTTCCTTTTACTGGATATTCAAAACGTGTTGTACCATCTGATAGAATAAACTCATCCGAAGCAAATGAGGCTACTGGAGAATCTAATAGATCTCCACTAGTGGCAAAAAAGACTACAGTAGACTCAAAAAATAAAGATGTTGAAAATAAAATTGATAAATATAAAACAATATCAAAAACTTTGGGAGCTTCAGAAGTTTCTGCTGATGCCTGTGGTGATAGTTTTGCTAATAATATATCCGCAACATTAGATAATTTATTTGATAAGGTTGGTCAAGGTACTGATCTTATGTCAGAAATTTCATCTGCAACAAGTCAGATTCAAGGATTTACAAATTCTATTGTTTCTACATCTGTATCATCTTTATATACTAAAATGATACCAGAACTTTCTGGAGGTCTTGGTAGATTATATGATGCTACATCAGCAATTTCTGGACCTTTAGCAGGAATAGCAGCACAAAAAGCAACTATTCCTGCAATATCAGCATTGCAGGGTGGTTTGGAGTGTCTTCCTGGAAAAATAGTTAATGGTCTTGCTGGTACTATTAGAGGATTGTTGCAAGAGGCTCTTAGTGAAGTTGTCAATACTGGAACATGTGTTGTGGAGCAATTTGCTGGATCTTTATTGAATAGTATTAATGATGAAATTGAGTCTGCATTAGCTGCTCCACTTGCTGGTGTAAGTAGTCTTATGTCTGCTGGATTTAAAGTAAAGGATATTTTGAGTAGCTCATCCGATATGTTTAGATCTATTGGTGGTTTAGTTGGTTGTAATCAGCCAAATTCGGATTGTGTTGGACAAGTTAAAAAATGGAAAATTGGAAGTGGACCTTCTCAATTAATGGATATTAAAGGTGCTTTTGATAATATTACTAAAAATGCAAATTCTGTTTCTGCTGGTGGTAAGTCATTCAGTAGACCAGATTGTTCAACTCCATCTTTCTGTGGACCACCTGTTGTTAATATATTTGGTGGTGATGGATTTGGTGGTTTTGGTAGAGCAATATTGGGTAAATTTGTAAGTAATGTTGATGGTTTGTCAGATGTTACTGCGGATCTAACCAGAACTGCAAGTATTGTTGGTGTTGAAATTGAAGATCCTGGTTCTGCATACTATTACTATCCACCAATAGTAACGTTTGAAGATCCATGTAATAAAGGATATGGTGGTATTGGTAAGGCAGTTATAGATCAGAATCCAAATTCAGAAACATTTGGTCAAATAACAAATATTATTATTCTTTCTGAAGGTGAAAATTACCCTGTTTCTAGTAATAATTCAGATGCTATTAACTCTGATCAAATACCAATGGGAGTTGTAGCAACGCAAGTTGTTAATAGTGGAAGTGGGTATATAGATGCAGAAGCAGAAGGATATACTTTAGATATAAAGGATGGAAGAATTGTATCTGCAACTCCAATAAATAATGTTAAGACTACTGAATTACCAAAAATAGTTGTTAATTCCTCAACTGGAAGTGGTGCAATTATTAAACCAATTCTTGGTAGATTACCACTTACTCCACAAGGAGAAGTTATCAAAATTATAGATTGTGTAACATAACATGGCAAATCCAGAACAAAATTGGGAAGGTAGGGATATTGACAGTCGTGGACCTAAGTTTAGGATTGATGTTAATAATCCCGAAATGGGTGATGCTGGAAAAAATGCCTATTTGATGGTTGGTACAACTGAAAATGAGACTACTCAATTTTGTGCATTAAGTGAAACTGGAACATATATGCTTCATAATGAGAAAAGTATTGAAATTGTTTCAGCAGAACCAACAAGTTCTAATACAGCAATAAAAATAAGTGCTCAAAAAGGTAATTTTGAAATTATTGTAACTGATGGTCAAGTAAAAATTAAAGGCAGTAGTATTGTTATGGAAGCTGCCACTGATATTAGTTTAAAAGCTGGTAGAAATATTTCATTAAATGCAGGACAGAATATTACTCTTAAGGGTATTAAAGCTAGTGCAAGTGCTCTTCTTGGTAATTTAGTTCATGCTTCAGGAAGTTGGATTGAAAAGATTTATGCACCAACTAAAGTTGGTACTGATTATTTGAGGAATCCGCCAGCTGGTGATGCTTTTCTTAAAAAGGGTGTTGTTCCTGGAATTGGTGATGTTGAAGATTTGAAATCATTTGCAGAAGAAAATGTTGATGAACTTAAATCTGTAGCTAAAGATATGGGTGATCAACTTAAATCTGCAGCCAAGGACTTTAATGTTGATGATATTAAAAAATCATTTGATGTTAATAGCATCAAGAAGTTATTTTAGGTGGATCAAATAGATGTCTAATAATCTTACAGTAACTGGAAATGAGTCACAATTTAATGAAGACGCTACCTTTTTAAAGGATGTCTATATTAAAGGAAAGATTTATTATGATGATTTAGAAGGTGCAGATGATAATTTTACGGTTGATAATTTAATAGTCAATAATAAAGCCACAATGAGTGGGGCTGATATTGATAATCTTTTTGTTACTGGATTTACTACAGTTAATTATTTGAGAGTTACTGGAGTAGCTACATTTCAAGATGAAGTAATATTCAATCAAAGTTTATCATATAACGATTTAGAGGTTAGAGATAGACTTCGGGTAGGTTTTGCAGGAACAATAATATATGCTGCTGATGATGAAGTTGGAAATCCTATTGTTGGTATAGGAACAAGTTATCCAGGTTCAACTTTAGATGTTGCAGGACTTACATCAACTAAACAACTATATGTTTCTGGATTATCTACGTTTGCTGGAGATGTATATGTTGGTACTGGTGTTACTATAGGATTTGCACCAGTTCTTCCTGCTGGAGGAATACACACTTACATGTATTTTCCAGATGATGCATATTTGACATTTGGTAATGATGAAGATTTAAAGATTTTTAGTTATGATGGTAATGCATATGTAGAAACTTTTGGTGATGCTAATTTAAATTTTAGAACTAGAGATAATACGCATATAAGTATGCGAGCTGCATTAGGTCAGTATGGGGAACCTGATGATGAAGTGATGGCAAACTTCTATCCAAATGACAGTGTTGAATTATTTTGGAATAATATTGTAAGGTTACAAACCACAGAAGAGGGAGTTACTGCTCATGGAATTGCCTATATTAAAGATGTAGATAATAATGATACAGCAACAGTTGGTATTGGTACTAGTTACTTTGCTGGAAAATTTGAATCATTTAAAGCTGGAATTGGTAATGAATCGGTAACTATGTATACTGGATTGAATACTACTACAGCAAGAGTTGCTATTGGTACTTACAATCCCCTTGATATTGCCCAGTTGAATGAAGGTTCTCAAGGTCCATTAAGACTTAATGTAAATGGTAGTATTGCGATTGGTAGAAATATATACGATTCTGTTGGTTCTCCAGGACAAAATAATTATTGGTTAAAGAGAGATGAACAAGGAATTAGATGGGTTGCTTTAGAACCAACATTCCAAGAAGGTATTTGGATTGAAGATGAAGGTGTAAAAATTCCAATAACAGGAACAGCACAAACCTTCACGACAATAAATTTTGCAAAAGGAAATAGTTTTGGTTTAGGTGTAAATGGTCTTTTACCAACTGCTGCTGAAGATTCCACTATAACTGGATTAGCAACTGTATTTGAGATAGATTATTGGGGTCACACAATGGAAGATGTGGGACTCGGTACAGCTGGACAACCAATTTATAGATTTAGTAATGTTGGTATTCATACTGGTGGATTGGGACCAGGTTATGTTCTAAATCCTTTTGAAGTTGGATATGGTGATAGTGTTTTTACTGTCAGTAGCAACCATTACATGGTTGGTATTGGAAGCACGGATCCAACACATTCTTTAGAAATAGATACACCTCTTAAAAATGATGGTGGAATTTCAGGTCAATCTCTTGGTGGACTTTTTATTAAAAATAAGAAAGGTCCTATATTAGATCTACTAAAAATTAGAAAAGCTATAGAGATTGAATCTCATATTGGAGTTGAAACACATAGTTCAGCAACTATAAGTTATGATGGTCAGGCATACTTTAAAGAATATGTTGGCATAGGTAATAGTTTTGATCATTCAGTAGACTATTATCCTGATTTTTATATCAATAAACCAGGAGCTTATGCAAGAATAGAAGATTCAATATCTAATAATTATCTTGGTATAGGTGCATCTCTTGGATTTAATTATCTTCAATCTATAGGTGTTGGTGGAACAATATTACCTCTTGTTTTAGAGGGTGGAAACACTCATGATAGAAAGTGGGCACAATTTAGTGAAGGTCAGGCTTTATTTTATACTAATCATGAGCCTAATACTAATGATCATGTAGCAATTAGTTATCGTTTTGATGATGGTATCCATCAAACTGATAAAAAACCTTTAATTGGTATAGGACATCATGAACCAATTAGAACATTACATGTGAAAGATGGTGCTTCAAGTATGTTCTTTACTGAATATGATGATGGGGCAGCACTTTTGTTGGATGGTGCAGATGGTGATTTAAGTGGTGATGATTATTTTGGTTTACATGCATATAGTGCTGGACTTTTTGCACTTAGTTATAAACAAACTGATCAATTAATTAGTGTAAAATCTTCTGGTGAAACTGGTATAGGAACTACAAATCCATCAGAAAAATTAGAAGTTAAGGGTAATTATATTAAATTATTTAATGAGGAAAATTTTGATACAGGTCTTATTATTGATAGTGGATATACTAATCCACAAAAATCGTCAATTATTTTTAAAGATAGAAACATCCATGAGTGGACTCTTGGAAAAACTGAAGATGTTACAAGTACATTTAGATTGACCGATGTAGTTAATGAAAATAATCCAATTACCGTAAAATCTGGTGTTACAACATCTCCTGTAGGTATTCATACTGATGATCCACAACATGCTTTAGATATTAAAGGATCTGTAGTAAGAATACAAAATCCTGATGGTCCAATAACTTTAAGACTTTCTAGAAGACTTGATTCAACGGATGGTTTAATAACATTCTATACTGGAAATGCAAATGATTGGTCTGTTGGTCAAATATCTGGTGGTAAAGAATTTCATATTAAAAATAATATTAGTGCTTTTGTTGGTGTTGAAGATGCAGTTACAATTAATCAAGAAAGTGATGTAGGTATAGGAACTATAACTCCAGAAGACAGATTGGATGTTTTTGGTACAACAAAAACTATTAATTTAAATGTAACTGGTATTGCTACATTTACAGGTTCATGGGTAGATGTTAATACTACTGCAGGTATTACTACTGTTGGTTTTGGTGCTTCTACTTATTATGGAGATGATGTACCAGCATTATTTGGTGATGAAGATGATTTAAAAATATATCATTCGGGAGCAGAAAGTTTTATACATGATGCTGGAACTGGAAATCTTTATATTGATTCTAATGATCTTCATATAAGAAACGCTGAACAAAATGCAACTTCTGCTATATTTGATGCTGATGATTCAGTAACTCTTAATTTTAATGATGGTGAACGTTTTAAAACTATTGGATTGGGTGTTACTGTTACTGGAACAACATATTCAAGTGAATTAAGTGTATCTGGTGTTTCTTCATTCCATGATAATGTTTACTTTAGAACTGGTGTTGGTAATACAGGAATTAAATTTAATAAAACAGATAATTCATTTGATTGGGATGATGATGTACATGCAAGATTTGGAGATAATAATGAATTATTAATATATCATGAAACTGATGGTAGTAGTTATATTACTGAAAGTGGTAGTGGTGATTTAGTATTAAAAGCAAACAATTTAAGTTTAAGATCAATAGATAATGCAAAATACTTTTATGGTTATGCTAATGATAGAGTTGAAATATATTATAATGATGAAGAGCGTTTAAGAACTACTGGATATGGGGTTTCTGTTACTGGATTGCATGTAACAGGAATTTCTACATTCAAAGAAAAGGCATGGTTTGAGGATGATGTAGATGTAGATGGGTTGACTGAATTAGATGAACTTAATGTTGCAGGAATTGCATCATTTGCACAACCTGTTGGTTTTGCTGCCACAATTGCATTAGATGCTCATATAAAAGATGTAAATGAAGATATTGGTACTGGTGAAAGTGATGTTGGTACTTATAGAACTGATTATCGTTTATCTTCAGTTGGAACTGGTGTATCATGGAGACCATCTGGTGTTCAAACAAAGAGAACTATTTGGGTAACAAAGAATGGTGATGATCGTAATAGTGGATTATTGGAAGGAGATGCAAAAGCAACTGTTGGTGCTGCAGCATCTGTTGCACAACAAACTGATACTATTAAGATACGTCCAGGTGTTTATTATGAAAATAACCCAGTTGGATTAAGAACTGATGTTTCTATTACTGGTGAGGATTTAAGACTTGTAACTATTATTCCAAATAATCCAACAAAGGATGTTATTCATGTTAGAAATGGTTGTTTAGTAGAAAACTTAAACTTTGTTGGATTAACAACTTATACTAGTCATCAAGGTGCTGGTGCTGTTGCATTCCCACCACCAGATGGTCCTGAAACTGCCAATAGTGGATACATAGAACCTGGTCCATTTATTGTTCCTCCAGGTAAGAGATATAAGAGTCCTTATGTAAGAAACTGCACAAACTTTATGTGTCAGAGTATTGGTATGAAAATTGATGGAGATCATGCCACTGCACAAACTTTTGGGCAAGATCTTAAATCTATGGTTTGTGACTCATTTACACAGTATAATGAAGCTGGTGTAGGTGTTTCGATTACTAATGATGGATATGCACAGTTAGTTTCTATCTTTACTATTAACTGTGATATTGCAATTTATTGTGATACTGGTGGACAATGCGACCTAACAAACTCTAACTCATCATTCGGTAATTTTGGACTAGTTGCTGTTGGATTAGGTTCAACACAATTCACTGGTATTGTAAGTAATACAAATACTGCTGGTGATTTTATCAATAGCACTATTGCAGATAATCAAGATACCGTAGTTTGTGCAGATGTATTTGATAGTATTGGTAATCCAAGAAGACCTTTTGATGGTCAAGCATTATACTTCCAAATTAATTTGGATAATTATCCAGATGTTGTTGGTTCTGGAAGAATTACTAGTCCTTTACAACAGGTTCAGAGTATTAAAATTTTAGATGGTGCAGATGTAAGTGGATTTAGTGCTATAGATCCTCCAAGTATTGTTATTAGAGATGCTGATGGAACACTACCACCAAAAGGTCCACAAGGTGTTATTGCAGAGGCAAGTGCATCTGTAAGTCCTACAGGAAATATTACTTCAATTGATGTTGTTGCTACTGGTAGAAACTATCTTCCATCGCAAAATCTTATTGTTGATGTTGAAGGTAATATTGGAATCGCAACAGTTGTTACTCAACCAATTTATTATACAATTGAATCTGCTACTTTCCCAGTAACTTCTGGACCTTTAACTGGAATAAGCACACTTACATTTAATGAGTTTGTTCCTTATGAATTATTCCCTGATGATCCATTCTCATTGAAGAGAATTAGTCGTATCCTAACAAGTTCACACTCCTTCGAATATGTAGGTACGGGAACGGATATAAATACATCGACACCCCTACAGGGTGCAATTCCTATAAAGGAGAATGAAATTGTTGCTTCTGATGGAGCACAAATTCCATTTACTGCTACTGATCAACAAGGTAACTTTGATATCGGTGAAGGTATTCAAATTAACCAAACTACATCAACAATTACTGGAAGAGATTTTAGTAGAGCAATTCAAGCAGAAGTCACACCATTAATACTAGCATTGAGATAAAATATGGCAGTCGCACCACTTAATAAATTTTTAACCCTCGCAGTTCCAGTAGCACCAGGTGAGCAGACAATTTATACAGCTCCTGTAGGAACTTCTGCTATTGTTCTTTATGCTCAAGTATCTAATGTTGGTATTGGTCAATCATATCCAACAGTTACTTTTAGTCATAGAAGGACAAGTGTAGCAACAAGAACAGCAGGTAATGTAAGAAATAATAGAATTATAAAAGATGGGGAAGTACCACCAAATGATGCACTTGTTTTAATTGATGGTCGTTTGGTATTAGAAAGAACAGCAGTTATATCAGACTCAATTGTTCTTACAGGAACTCAAAGTGGTGTTACTACCATAATGGATGTTGATTATAATAATGATAGTGGTATTACTACTGTTGCAACATTAAATGACCATAATTTAACAATTGGTGATCAAATCACCATGGCAGGTATTGCCTTTACTTGTACTGGTACATATGGTTTAACTACATCTATTTTCCCAGAACCACAAACAGCATTTACAATAACAGAAGTTCCTACTTCAAAAACTTTTGTTACTAACAGTGGTATTGTTAATAATCTAACTCATAATTATACTCCAGCAATTCATAGATTTGTAAGAGCAGAAACTGGTGCTATTAGTGTAACTGGTGGTGCATCTGGACCTTTCACACCTACAAATGCACAGTATGATTCAAAGACTGGAATTGTAACCTTTAGTGTTGTTAATCATGGTCTATTGGCACCTACAACACACACAGCAGGTGCTGGTACTACATATAGTCCTCTTGCTGGTATCATGACTGTGACGGTCACTGATGCCCCAAATCCACCATTCCAAAATGGTGAGTATGTTAAATTTAATACAGGATCACTTGACTTTGATTGTAGATATGGTGGTGGCATAGGAACACAATCTTATCCAAGAATTGGTGATCCTGTTAATGGGAAGTTTGTACAAATATCTAATGTAACTGGAAATACTTTTGAAGTTAATGTTGGTACTGCTAAAGGAGATTATACTCATATATTCCAAACAGGTGAAGAAGTTGCTACTAATGCAATAATTACTGGTGGTAATTATACACATACATGGAAAGGTGGTAGTGCATCAGATGTTGTAAGAAGATCAAGTGCAGTTGGTGTTGCTTATACTGTAACTGCTGCAAGTTATACTGCTAATAGTGGTGAGTTGGTATTGACTTTAAGTGATACTGCAGCATTTAGTGGTACAGATTCTATTAATATTGCATTAAATTCCTTGACATTTGCATGTCAAATGGATAATTATGCAACAGATCATACTTATCCAAGACCAACAGATCCTATTAACACGACGTTGGGAAGTCCTAATAATGGTGATTCTGGTTGGAGTAGAACTATAAGTTGCACAAAATCTGGAAATCAAATAACTTTAAATGTTGGTGCATCACCTACGGTACAATATACTCCTAGTGATGCCACATACAATCCTACCACTGGTGAAATGGTATTGACTTTACCAGCTGGTTATAATATTAATAACGATAAATCTTCTGTAGCATTAGCAGCAACAACAGGTACTACATATAATCCATCTACTGGTGAATTAGATTTACAAATTACTGGTCATGGTCTTCATACTGGAGATAGGATAAAATTTGTTGATGAATCATTATCATTTAGTTGTACTGCTGGATCATTTACACACATTTATACTGGTGGTGTTGCAACAGATGCTGTTACTGTAGTTTCTGATAGTAATACAAAGAAAAATGTAACAGCAGCAACTTATACTCCTGCAGATGGTTTAATAGAATTGAATATAGGTTCTCATACTTATACTACAAGTGATACTATTAGAATTGCTGCAAATTCTCTATCATTTACTTGTGATGAAGATAGTCATGGAACTACCCACACATATCCTAGAGTGAGTGATCCTGCATATGAAACTATTTTACCAATTGTTGCAGAGAGTGGTAATACAATTACAGTTAATGTTGGTAGTGCACAAACTACTGCTGCTACTGGATATCCAAGATCAAGTGATCCTGATAGTAATAAGTGGTTACCAGTTACCTATGTTAATGCAAACAAAGTTAGAGTTGCTATAACAAGTGCTTCTAATACTGCTCCACATACCTTTGTTAATTCTGCTGCTGGTAGTATTAAAGTTGCATCAGATTCTATTAAACTATCAAATGGATCTATAGTCTTTACTTGTGATAAAGATAATCATGCAAGTAAGCATTATTATCCTAGACCATCAGATCCTTATTATAATAATTCAATTTCTGTTGGTAGTACAACTACTAATAGTATGACTTTATTTGTTGGTAAATCTGTAGTAAATCAATCTCATCATTTTATATCTGGATCTAATGGTGGTGTTAAGAGAGCAAGAAGTACTATTGGAATTTCTAGCAATTCATTAATATATAAATGTTCACAAGATAATTATCAAACTGAACATGCATATCCTCGTGTTACTGATCCTGCTTATAATCAAATTTTAGGTGTTGATGTTGTAGGAGTTCATACTTATGTTAATGGACCTTCTGTGAATGCTGTTAATATAACTGGAGTTGGTAATTCTACTGTTACTGCAGCAGATTATAATCCAACTACTGGTGATTTGGTATTAAATATAGGAGCAAATCATGGTGTTACTGGTAGTGATACTGCTACAATTGCTGCTAATTCTTTAGCATTTACTTGCGATAAAGATAGTCATGCAACCACACATACATACCCTAGAACTACAGATCCTGCCTACAATAAAGTTCTTGCTATTAAAGCAACTGATGCAGCTTCAGGAACAATTACAGTTAATGTTGGTAAAGTAAATACATTCTCTGCTTTCGTGGGTATCAATACTGCTGGTGGATTAGTTGCTCCATTACAAATGGAATTTATCTGTAGCATATTAGAAAATAGTAGCGCATAATTATGCCCAAGTATCTCAGTAATAGAGTAAAAAGAACACCACAGAGTGGTTTAACTTCGGATAGGTATCTATATCTTGGATTGGAACAGGCTGAACCTAATTTAGGTGATCCTAAAACTCCTCTTCCATCGATTCCTAGTGGAACTCAATTCCAAATGGTTTCTGTTGAAGGAGTTCCTGGTGAAAGATATTGGGCACCTATTACTGGTGGTATAAATCCTGGTGCTATAACTGTTAGAGAAGAAGGAATAACTGTTCCTGCAGGTGGAATTAATAGTATTACATCTCTTGATTTTAGAGGTGAAGCAATTACAGTTACTGGATATCTTGATGGTGATGGAAATCCTGGAACTGCTGTAACTCTTACTATTGCTCCTACAGGAAATAACCATGAAGTTCTTTTTAATAATGATGGAGAATTTGGTGGTGCAAATTATTTTGTTTATGATAATACAGTAGGTGTTGGTTCTGTTGGTATAGGTACATCAAATCCAACAAAAACTCTCCATGTTGCTGGTGATGTAAAATTAGATGGAACAATATATGATTCTGATAATGTAGCAGGTTCTTTTGATCAAGTACTTGTAGCAAATAATAGTGGTGGACTCACTTGGACTGATCAATCTGGAATTGTTGCTGGTGCTGGTGGAACATATACACAGGTTCAATATCATGATGCTGCTGGAAACCTTGGTGGTTCTTCTGCATTTGTTTTTGATTATAATAGTAATAGTGTTGGTATTGGAAGTACTATACCTAGAGCAAAATTAGATGTTATTGGAAGTAGTTTATTTAATGGTATTACTACCTTTACTGGTAATGTTACTATTGGTGGAACACTAACTTATGATGATGTAACTAATATAGATTCTGTCGGTATGATTACTGCCAGATCTGGTATAACAGTATTGAACAATGGTATACAGGTTAATTCTGGACAATCTGTATTCCAAGAAACTAAAATAAATGATGATTCTAGATTATTATTTGGTAATAGTTCAGATTTACAAATTTACCATGAGACAGTAGGTGGAGGAAGCACTTCATTTATTAAAGATGTTGGTGATGGTGGGTTAGAGATATGGGGAAGTTCTTTTGATTTAAGAAGTGATACTGGTGAATATTATTTAAAGGCAGAAAAGGATGCTGGTGTTACTTTAAATTATGATAATTTTGAGAGAATAAGAACCACTGGATATGGAGTTACCATAAGTGGAATTACAACAACTACTGATTTAAGTGTAACTGGAGTTGTTACTAGTCATTTAATCCCATCAGTCCATGATACTTTTTCATTGGGATCCCTTAATAATAAGTGGGATGTTCTTTATGTAACTTCAATTGTAGGTCTTGATGATATTATTACAGATGAAATTGATACTAATCTTTTAAGAGTTGCTGGAATTTCAACTTTTGTTGGATTATCTACATTTAATAATGGAATAATAGTACATTCTGGAGTATCTACATTTATTAGTAATATTGATGCTGATGGTAATTTAGATGTAGATGGACAAACTGATTTAGATGTTCTTAATGTATCAGAGAAAGCTAGTTTTTATGATCAACTTGATATCTATGATAATTTAAATGTTTCTGGAGTAACAAGTTCTAGACATTTAATTGTATCAGGTATTAGTACTTTTGAAGGTGATGCATTCTTTACTGGTAATAATTATGATTTAAAATGGGATAAGAGTCAAGATTCATTAGAATTTAAGGATAATACTTTAGCTACTTTTGGTAATGGTAGGGATTTACAAATATCACATACTAATTCTCTTTCTAGTCAAGAGGATTCTAATGGAGCTCTTATTCTTGATGGCGATACATGGACTTCATATATCCATGAGAATGGATTAGGTTCATTAGTATTCAAGACAGATGGTGGACCTGGAACAGGAGCATATCAATTCTATGATGCTGGTTGGAGACCAATATTAAAATTATTCAGTGGTAGTGGTGCAAGGGCTGCTTTATACTACGCTGGATTAGAAACATTAGTCACCACAGAATATGGTGTTGGTATAACTGGTGGAATAACTGCTACGGGTCTTTCTACATTTAGTAGTAGTGTTGATCTTGGTGGAAGTGATTCTGATACAGTAACTTTTGTTGCTGATGTTGATTCTGATATTATTCCATCTACTGGTGCAACTTATAGTTTGGGTGCTCCAGGATCTACATGGCTCAACATATATGCAGATACTTTTACAACTGGTACATTTTCAGCAGAGCAGGTAAATACTCTTCATTTAAATGTTACTGGTATAACTACTCTTCGTGATGATGTTTATGTTGGGACAGGAGCAACAGTAGCATATTTTGAAATCGATACTGGTAAAGTAGGTATTTCAAGTTCAGCACCTGAACAAACTTTAGATGTTCATGGAATTGTTAGGGTACAGGATAAGTCTACCAGTAGTGGAGTTGATCTTAAGGGTGAAGGTGGTATTGAATTATGGTCACCTGATAATGATTCATATATTGATTTTAAAACATCAATAGCAGAAAATTATGATGCTCGGATAGGAGTAGCTGATAATGGAATAAAGTTTGTTACTGGTGGTAATGCATCACCAACAGAAAAGGTTCGTATTACATCAGATGGTAATGTTGGTATCGGAATTACAAATCCATCTGAAACTATAGTATTAAAGGATACAGATCCTGTTATACATCTTATTCGTAATTTTGCTAGTGGTACAGCAGATATTGGACGTATAAACTTTGGTAATAATAATTGGGATAGTAGTCTAGTATCTATTGCAGCAACTGGTGATGGGGCTAACGATGCTGGTGCATTATTATTTGAAACTCAAGCAACTGGTAATGTTGCAAAAGAAAGACTTCGTATTACATCAGTAGGTGATGTGGGTATAGGAACTGCAATTCCAATTGTATCAAGTGGTTATGCAAACCTTTCTCTTGCTAATAGTGCGGGTGGACAAATTGAATTAAAAAAATTCAGCAATGATACAAGACATTATATTTGGGGTAATGATAATTTAAATATTGGTGCTGGTTATGTTAATGGTGGTTCATCTAATTTAGTATTCTATGTGAATGGAAGCAATGAAAGACTTCGCATCACATCAGCAGGTAATGTTGGCATCGGAACTAATAATCCAACTGTTCCATTACAAATCAATCACGTATCACCAAAAATTATTTTAGAAGATAATGATAATGGTGCTGATGTATCGATTGCTAATGTTGGGGGTGCTGCAGTATATTCATCTGCATCAGATGTAGTATTTCAAACATCAGATACAAGTGAAAAAGTCCGTATCACAGCAGCAGGTGGTAAAGTTGGTATCGGAACTGCTGATCCAACACAAAAACTTCATGTCATGGGAACCATATTGGTGGATGGTGACGGTGACGTTATGCCTCAAGACAGTGGTGAGCAGAATATGGGATCTGCAACTAAAAGATGGGACACTGTTTTTGTTGAAACTTTAGATGCTGCTGGTGGTACTATAATAGTTGATAGTTATGAAACAAATTCTTTAAAAGTTAATGGTCTTTCTACATTTGTTGGAAATGCTCAATTTGATGGAAGTGTTTCAATAGGTGGAACCCTAACATATGAAGACGTAACTAATATAGATTCTCTTGGTATTATTACTGCCAGAAAAGGAATTGATGTTAATGCAGATGGAATTAATGTTGATGGTGGTGGGTTAAACATTCTTGCAGGTATTAGTACTTTTTATGATGATGTTCATATTGTTGATACTGCATATTTTGATGTATCTGAAGGTATTACTACTTTTTCAGGTAAAGTTGGTATAGGATCCAATAGTCCACAAAATGAATTTGATGTTCTTGGTTCTGGAACAGTTGCCATGTTTAAGGGAACTGGTGGCAATGCTTTTATTGGATTGCAAGATGTTGATAGTGCTGCTGGATTTGTATTTGTTGGTGCTGAAGATGGAGATATGGTATTCCAGACTCCTGGTAATAGTTACTCTACCAAGATGTCTATTAAGTCAGATGGAAAAATTGGTATCGGAACTACTAATGCTGGAAGTTTATTACATTTAGGATCTAATACTGATCCTGCATTAACAATAGAAGATTATGATGCTAATGGTGTTGTTTCTTTATCTCAAGTTAATAGTGGACAATTTGATATTACAAATAATGCTACAGAAAAAGATATTACATTTAATTTACATAATGGTACTTTAGTTGAAGAAGCACTTCGCATCGCATCAGATGGTAGGGTTCTTATAGGAACTACCAATCTTGGAGCTGCTGCTCAGATGCTGACGATTTATAGAGCAAATACATCTGCTTTAGAAATAAGAACAAATACAACTGGAAATAGTACCATTCATTTTACTGATGGAGATCCACCTGCAGGTAATGCATCATATAGAGGATCTATTACCTATAAACATGGTGATGATTATATGCGTTTTTCTACATCAGCAGCAGAAAGACTTCGCATCACATCAGCAGGTAATGTTGGCATCGGAACCACAATACCTACAGATCCAGCTACATCAGCAAATACTACTGTAACTTCTGTTGGTATTCTTACTGCTTATCAAATTTATGGTGATATATCTAATGCTACTGGTGTTGAGACTGATAAGATTTTTGAAGATGATTCATCCGTAGAAGTTATTGATACTGGTACTGATGGTAGAATAATAGCCACTGTAAATGGAAATGAAGCACTTCGCATCACAGGAATTGGTTCAGTTGGTATTGGAACTGATGATCCACAAACAGATTTAGATGTTGCAGGAGGAAGAATTCTTGTAGATGCGTTTAGGTCGTCATTTGATAGTGATTATGATGGGGATCGTGGTATATTCTTTAGACATAATTACGTTGAAACAGACACATATAATTTATCAATAATAACATACGATCATGAGAATAGTGGTCCTGATCAACATAAAGATGGGTTAAGCATCAATGCTACTGATGGTATATCTTTCTGCACTGGATCAAATACAAGACAAGAAAGACTTCGCATCACATCAAGTGGTAAAGTCGGTATTGGAACTACACAACCAAGTAGTTGGGTACATCTACAAACTGTTAGTACTACTGGTGATGAAGATCTTATTAGATTTAGTCGTAGTCAATATGAAGTAGGTAAGATAAGAAGATCTGCAGGTACTATGAGGATCAGTGGTGAGGGAAATTTATTTCTTGAAGCTGATTACACTAATAATCTTGGATCAGCAGATTCAAATATTGTATTTAATATTGATGATGATGAAAAAGTTCG
>MDTC01098011.1_pt1 | contig 22740 bp, 21 predicted proteins | sample 811181 | NCBI WGS metagenome assembly MDTC01 (sample SAMN05326644, study PRJNA326480) | marine metagenome | isolation source: seawater | place: Pacific Ocean: North | collected 2011 | reverse complement strand
TCTGCTGGCGAATGGAAAAAGTAAAATGCAGGCGCTTGGCGCAGCGATGCGCAAGCTGGTGCAGATTTGTTTTGGTGTTGTGGGCGGTTGGGAGAAATGGTATCTACATAACTTTTGAGATTAAAACTGACTTTTAATTTTCAACCCGCGCTGGTCGGATAACATTTCTGGTTTATAAAACCTAAAATATCGTACCTATACGGGATGAAATCTGCACCCCTTGCACTATGCCTTCAAGGCATCAAAGGGCAGCCGAAAATAAGCCTTCATAGAGATATATACGACCGTATAACCGTAAATGCTGGAGATTATCCAGCATTTACCGGTCACTGGGTATCGACTTAGCAGCCCCCTGACGTTGATCCACAGAAGAACTTAAATTGTCGAAGCAATAATTGCATTTTTAAATGCAGACTTTGTCGCAACTAAACAACCCAATCCTTTAAACTCCGCTTTAGATACCGACTTTTTACTCTTTTTAATGAGCTTCCTTAGCCAACCTTTTGTAAAGAAAGACGAGCCAGACATAAGATCAGTAACCAACTTTTTCATATTTGCGTTACAGGTTTTATTTCTTTCAATCATTCCCTCAACAACCTCTACGGTTCTTTCATTAAAAGACGATTGATAAGCCTTAATTGATGAATCCTCACCAATAACGGCAACAATAAAACCATACAAACGTTCTTTCTCTTCTACAGACAACATCTTAGATTCCTTTCATAATAGATCTGAATTGCATTTCATTCAAACCCGAACTATTAACCATCAATATATAATCCGGTTTCTGAACATCAACCAAAAAGCCGAGGCATTCACCCAGGCCGCATACAGAATAAATTTTATTATCACCATCAACATTTAAGACAGAGACAGCATCCAGGTCATAGGTAGCTTTATATATTTCATAACTACCGCTAAAGCGCTCCCTATCCAACCCTTTCAGGTCACTGAAGTCTTTAATACCAAAAACATAAAGCGGATAGTCCTGTAAATTGAAATACTCGTCGAACCCCTCCAGCTCCCTGGTTATGGTCTGAGCAAAAACAGTATGTCCATTCGCCATCTTAACCGATATGGACATATCTCCGGCGGAATAAAAGGATGCCTCTTTAACCATTACTTCTGGTAATGAAATACTGAAACCTGGGGTTCGCATATAGATTTGAGAGCTATCCGTACCCCCAATAGCAGAACAACCGGACAACAAGGCCACCGCCAAAGATAATATAATTTTCATAAAAGTCCTTTTACTTAAAAATCAGTCATAAACTATCTACCCCACGCCATACGGTCAATAGTTTTAATTAAAAAAACATCTTAATCATAACATCCATTACACAGCTTTCTGACATCATAGAAAATTGGCAAGAAATACCCAGCAAATACAGATATAGCCGATGGATCATCAAGAAACGATATTAAAAATCAGAAATCACTGTTTTTAAGCAGCGCTTTAACCGGTGCATAACTGCGGCGGTGAATTTCGCAGGGGCCAAGTTCTTTTAAAACATCCAGATGGGCTTTGGTGCCATAGCCTTTGTGTTTGGCAAAACCGTAGCCTGGATATTTTTCATCGAGAATAACCATCTCACGGTCGCGCTGAACTTTGGCCAATACCGATGCTGCAGAAATGGCGGCCACCAACGCATCACCTTTGATAATGGTGGTGGTTTCCAGTGTGGTTTCCGGTGCTTTATTCCCGTCGATCAGGGCATGCACACAGGGCAACTGCAAGCCTTCTATGGCACGACTCATGGCCAGCATACGGGCATTTAAGATATTTATTTCGTCGATTTCTTCAACGCTGGCGCGGGCGATACAATAATCGAGTGCTTTCTCACGGATTTCGTCGAATAATTTTTCGCGTTTTTTTTCCGTGAGTTTTTTCGAATCGGTGAGACCTTCGATGGGATTCTGCGGATCAAGAATCACTGCTGCCGCAACCACATCCCCGCACAATGGACCGGCGCCGGCTTCATCGACGCCGCAGTATGGAATACCGTCGTCAAGCAACTGTTGTTCAGCTTCTGTCTGTACCGTCATGGGTTTTACTTCGCCGCCTGACGTTTATCAATCAGTTCAGCAATGGCGGCAGCGGCTTCGTTGTCGGCATCACGTTTCAGCTGACGGTGAATAAACAGAAAGGTTTCGTGCAGCTGATGCATGGCTGCAGAATCTTCCAGACGCACCAGCAGGGCTTCGGATAAATGCTCGGCGGTTGCTTCGTGCTGGATATATTCCGGCACCAGCTCGCGTCCAGCCAATAAATTGGGCAAAGAAATATGCGGCTGAGTCACCAGCCGTTTAAGAATATGGTATGTCAGCGGTGCCACAGCATAACCAACGACCATAGGCTTTTTCAGCAGCATGGCTTCCAGCGTGGCGGTACCAGAGGCCAGCAGTATCGCATCGGCTGCGGTCATGCAGGTGTGGGACTGACCGAGTACTACTTTTACCGGCAGATTCACCGGGTAGTCGGCCAGCTGAGCTTCAATCTGATTACGGCGCTCTACCGATGCCGCCGGAATAATAAACTGCAGTTCCGGACGTTTACGGCGCATCAGTTCCGCCGTACGCAGAAACAGTTCGCCAAGACGCTGGACTTCGCTGCCGCGGCTGCCTGGCATCAGGCACACGACTTTGCTGTCTTTATCCAGGCCCAGTTGTTCACGTGCTGGCGCAGTGGGCGTTTCAAACGGGATTTTATCCGCCAGATGGTGGCCGACGAATTTAACCGGAACGTCGTGTTCTTCGTAAAACCGTGCTTCAAACGGAAACAGGGTCAGCATCAGATCGACCGCGCGTTTAACTTTCAGCACACGTTTCTGACGCCATGCCCACACCGAAGGGCTGACGTAATGCGCGGTGGTAATTCCGGCGGCACGCAGCTTTTCTTCTAATGTGAGGTTAAAGTCGGGGGCGTCGATGCCAATAAAAACGTCGGGGGGATTTTTGATCCAGTGATTGATCAGATCACGGCGGACTTTGAGCAGTTCAAATAAACGCCCGAGCACTTCCACCAGCCCCATCACCGACAGCCGCTCCATTGGCACAAAGCTGTTAAAGCCGTGCGCCTGCATCAGCGGACCGCCGATGCCTTCGAATTCGGCATCGGGATAACGTTCTTTCAGAGATTTGACCAACCCGGCCCCGAGCATATCGCCCGAGGTTTCACCGGCCACAATTGCAATACGCACTAGCGGATAATGCCCCGGGTTGCAGCTTTGATGCTGTCAGTCAGTACTGCCACTGCAGCGTCGGCGGCGGCCACTGATTCGAGCTCTTCCATAGCTTCGGCCAGCGTCAGGCTCTGACGGTACAGGGTTTTGTAGGCTTTACGCAGGTTCAGGATGCTGTCTTTGCTGAAGCCACGACGCTTCAGACCTTCGCTGTTAATACCGTGTGGCGCTGCCGGATAGCCCTGAGCCATGATGTAGGCCGGAATATCTTTCAGCACAACGGTTCCGGTGCCGCACATGGAATGCGCGCCAATGGAACAGAACTGATGCACCTGAGTTGCCCCGCCAAGAATAGCGTAATCGCCGATCTTTACGTGGCCTGCAAGGTTGGTGTCGTTGGCGAGAATACAGTTGTCTCCGACGATACAGTCGTGGGCAACGTGTACGTTCACCATAAACAGGTTATTACTGCCGATAATCGTGGTGCCATTATCCTGTATTGTGCCGCGGTGCAGCGTACAGGCTTCACGAATTACGTTGTTATCACCGATCACCAGAGTGGTCGGTTCACCGGCATATTTTTTATCCTGGCACTCTTCGCCAACACTGGCGAACTGGAATATGCGGTTATTTTTACCAATGGTCGTCGGCCCGTTCACGACTACGTGTGGGCCAATTTCCGTACCGTCACCGATTTCAACATCCGCGCCAATGATGGCGTACGGGCCGATTTTGACATCGGCTCCGATCTTGGCGGATGGATCAACAATGGCAGTTGAATGAATCATGTATGCTCCAGATCTCGCTCTGCGCAGGTAATTTCGGCCGCACATGCTACTTTATCGTCGATCAAAGCACGACAATCAAATTTCCACATGCCGCGACGTCCACTGACAAAGCGCGCTTCGAGGATGATCTGATCACCAGGGCCGATAGGACGCTTGAAGCGTACATGATCCGCACCTGCGAAGTAATACAGAGTGGTCGGCTTACGTTTCTCACCCAGCATAGTTAATCCCAGCAGGCCAGCTGCCTGAGCCATGGCTTCCAGCGTCAGTACGCCAGGCATAACAGGATGTCCCGGGAAGTGTCCGTTAAAGAACTCTTCGTTAATGGTGACGTTCTTCAGAACACGGATGGTCGCACCGTTTTCAGCTTCCAGATCAACCTCTTTGATACGGTCGACCAGCAGAAACGGATAACGGTGTGGCAGGAATTCATGGATTTGCTGAATACTTTCTGCGGACATCAAGATTTACCTTTTTGGCCTTTCTCTAACTGTTGTAGCCGCTTGGCTATAGAATCCAGTTGCCGGAAACGGGTCGCTGCGCGACGCCATTCGTTAAATGGCATCTGCGCGGTACCACTGCCATACGCTCCGGGCTCAGTAATCGACTTACTGATCAGAGCCATAGCAGCAACGTGTACGCCGTCGCACAGGGTGATATGTCCGGAAATACCGGCTCCACCTGCGATGGTGCAGTTTTTCCCTATGGTAGCACTGCCTGCAATACCGACGTTGCCAGCAAGGGCAGAACCATCACCAATCTGAACGTTATGTGCAATCTGGATAAGGTTATCAATAATAACGTTATCACCGATTACGGTATTACCCAGCGCGCCGCGGTCGATACAGGTATTCGCACCGATTTCCACGTCATTGCCGATTTTAACACCGCCGAGTTGAGCGATACGGGTCCATTTGCCGTTAGCCGGAGCGAAGCCGAAGCCATCGCCGCCAATTACAGCACCGGACTGAATCCTTACCCGGTCTCCCATCACCACATTGTGGTAAAGGGTTACGTTCGCGTTCAGCAGACATCCCTGCCCTACCACACAGTGAGCGTTCATTACGGTCCCGGTGCCGATTTCACAATCGTCACCAATATGGCAATGCTCGCCGATAACCACGTTAGCACCAATACTGACGTTGTTACCGATAACAGCCGTGTCCGCAATCACAGCGCTGGGGTGTATTCCGGCACTGCCCTGCGGGCGGTTATCAAACATTTGTGTTACCAGCGCAAATCCAAGATATGGATTGTCCAGTACCAACGCTGCACACGGTACATCGTCTGCAACGTCGGGGCTTACGATTACGGCAGCAGCATGGGTATCTGCCAGCTGCGGCCGATAGCTGGCATTGGCCAGGAAGCCAATTTCAGTGGCGGCAGCATCTTTCAGGGTGTTTACGCCTGTGATTTCGGTACTGCCGTCGCCTCTGAGTTCGGCGCCTGTTTTTTCTGCCAATGCAGCCAGGGTGAATTGTTTGGTCATGTGTCGGAAACCACTTACTTGGCGTTCAGTCGTTCCAGCAACAACTTGGTCAGGTCCAGATCCGGGTTTGCGTAAACCACGGCACCGGCCTGATAGACCACATCATAACCACCTTCATCAATGATTGCCTTAAGCAACTTCTCGAGGTCAGGCAATTTACTTTGGAAAAAATCTCTCTTCCATTTCTGGTCAAGTTGTTGCAGCTTACGCTGATAAAATTGATATTCTTTCCCTTTTTCTTCAAATTCGCTTTGAAGCTTGTTCATCTCGTCGGTGCTCATTACCGCACCGTCTTTCTCCCTTTTCTCGCGGATCGAGATCAGATCCGCTTCCAGACTCTTCAGCTGATCAACATCACGTTTGTTGTCATTCTGAAACTGCTGATAAGACGATTTGGCAGCATCAGACAGGAACAGCGCACGCTCCATATCTACTACGGCAATTTTTGTTTCTGCTGCGGCGACCTGAACAAAGACTGTCGCTAAAACCATTAATAACCAACGCATCCTCAGACTCCTATGTCGTTTTGTGTAGATTCTTGTTATCAGAAAACCTGGCCAAGAGAGAACTCGAAGCCTTCAGTATCATCACCACGTTCATCATTCAGCGGGAATGAATAAGTGAATGTCAGTGGTCCGATCGCGGTAATCCACGTCAGGCCAACACCGGTGCTCAGACGCAGTTCGCTGAGATCAACGCCGGAATCACAGTATGGGTGTTTGGTCAGCGTCGGAATGTCCGGATCATTCGGCACATAGCATTCGTCACTGAACGCGTTACCGGCATCAAAGAACACCACGCTGCGTACCGAGCTGCGGTCCTCGATGAACGGGAACGGGAAGATCAGCTCAACACTGGTTTCCACCAGCATGTTACCACCCAGCGCACGCTCACTTTCAAGGTAGCGTGGAGCCGTCACGGCCGAGCCGTTCCCGTCAGTTTCATACAGCGGACGATAGTGGTTCGGGTTGCTGATCGGGTCCGCAGCGCCGTCAGCGTCGGTTACGTAAACCACGCTTGGTGCAGACTCATCAACAATCGGACGGCCAAGCTCATCCAGTTCATACAGTACATCGCCGTTGGCATCCTGCTGGGCCACTTCGACCACAGTGTATTCCGGCAGACCTTTTGGCCCCAGACTGTTGCTGGTATAGCCACGTACAGAGCCGCCGCCACCGGCACGGAAGTTCTTGAAGAATGGCAGACGCTTCTGATCACCATAGCCGTCACCATAACCCAGATCGGTACGCAGGCGCAGTGACCACTCACCGGCAATCGGGAAGTAGTAGTTGGCGGTATAACCCAGTTTGTAATAGGTCAGGTCACTGCCCGGCACGGTAATGTCCGCAGACAGTCGTTGCTCCATACCAGCGGTCGGGAACATACCGCGGTTGAGGCTGGAGTAACGCCAGTTCAGACCCAGAGTGTACTCATCGAACTTGTCACCTTCGTTATCGAGGAAGTCGATGATTTCTGCCGGAACCGTAGTGCCTTCAAACATTTCGGTATTCTGATAACCAACCGAGAACGACAGGCGCTGGCGGCTGGAAATCGGGTAGCCGTAAGTTACGTTACCACCCAGGGTATTGGTCTGGTAATCGGATACGGTATTCAGGCTGGAGTAATCCGTCTCACGGTAGAACAGGTTGAAGCCGCGGCTCACACCATCAATGGTGTAGTACGGGTTCATATAAGAGAAGTTATAGGACTGTACGGTATTGTTCTTCTGCATGCCCAGCGACATACGGTTACCGGTTCCCATAAAGTTGTTCTGACTGATGCTGGCACCCAGAATCATACCGCTGCCACCGGCATAACCGACGTTAAAGTTCAGGCTGCCGCTGAGCTGTTCTTCAACGTTGTAGTTCACGTCGATCTGGTCGTCGGTACCCGGCACGGCCGGCGTTTCAACGTTGACCATTTTAAAGAAACCGAGCTGATTCAGACGGTTTTTACCGGCGTTGATCTTTTCAGTTGAGGCCCAGCCGCCTTCCATCTGCAGCATTTCCCGGCGCAGCACTTCATCTTTGGTGCTTTCGTTACCGGTGAACTGAACACTGCGCACGTAGGTACGTTTGCCCGGCTCAACAAAGAAGGTCAGATCAACGGTTTTATCTTCATCGTTAATCCTGGGAATGCCGTCTACCTTGGCAAAAGTGTAACCATCGTTACCCAGACGGCGCGACATCAGATCGCTGCTGCTGGTGACACGGCGACGGGAGAAGGTATCGCCCTTCTTCAGCAGATACAGACGGGTGAATTCGTCTTCATCCAGCACCAGATTACCGGCCAGCTTCATATCATTAATGCTGTATACATCGCCTTCGGTGACGTTGATGGTGATGTAGACGCCGTCTTTTTCCGGCGATACAGAAACCTGAGTGGATTCAATATTGAAGCGGATATAACCGCGGTCCAGATACCAGGAGCGCAGGGTTTCCAGATCCGCGGCTAACTTCTCGCGGCTGTATTTGTTGTCGCTGGCGTACCAGGACCAGAAATTAGTGGTCTGCAGAGAGAACTGCTTCAGCAGCTCGTCATCGCTGAATTCGTCGTTGCCGACGATATTGATGTGCTCGATGTTGGCAACGTTGCCTTCATCCACATGAATCTGGAGTGACACACGGTTACGCGGCAGACGCACGACTTCGGTATCGATGTTGGCGTCATAACGGCCCTGAGATACGTACTGACGCTCCAGCTCCAGCGCGATACGTTCCAGTGTCGAACGTTTGAACACCAGACCTTCAGCCAGACCGGACTGCTTCAGACCGTCCATCAGCATTTCGGTCTGAATGGCTTTGTTACCGTCGATCTCGATACCGGTAATGGTTGGCAGCTCCACCAGCTGCACAATCAGAACGGAGCCATCGCGGTAGAGTTTAACGTCGTTAAACAGACCGGATTTGAACAGCGAGCGGGAAGCAGCCACCAGTGAGGCTTCATCCACTTCTTCACCCACATTCACCGGGAAGGTACCAAAAACTGTACCGGCCGAAACCCGTTGCAGGCCTTCCAGACGAATGTCAGAAACCACAAAAGATTCAGCAGAAGCGGTAGCGGAGAAAGCCCCCAGTAAAAGCGTAAACAGCAAAGAACGCATGAAAATCGTTATCCAGTCGTATCCGGCAGCAATTACAGCCGGCTAATATCATTGTAAAAAGCTACCAGCATCAGGCTCATAATCAGCATTAAGCCAAACCTGACTGCAACATCCTGTACTTTATCCGGAAGCGGTTTGCCGCGGATCATCTCGGCGAGATAAAACACGATATGCCCGCCATCCAGCATGGGCACAGGCAAAAGATTCAGTACGCCCAGTGAAACAGACAACAAAGCAAGGAAACTGATAAAAGACTCTAAGCCGCCAGACGCTGAAGCGCCGGCTACTTTAGCAATGGTAATAGGACCGCTCAAGTTCTTTACTGATACATCACCTGCGATCATTTTCCACAGGGATTCCAGAGTGAACACTATGTAATCACTGGTCTTGCTCAGACCGATCCAGATTCCCTGAAAAAATCCCGCGTGGCTGGTACGCAGCCAGGATTCCGGTACCTCAGGAATAACCGGCGCAGTGCCGACATAACCGATCTGCTCACCATCGCGATCTTTCGCCGCCGGCGTCAGATTCAGTGTGGTTTCCTGACCGTTACGCTCCACCAGCACAGACAGCGGTTTGTTGGCCGCAACTTTGATTTCCTCAACCCACTCTGCCCAGCTGTTCACTGCCCGGCCGTCAACCGCCAGAATGCGGTCACCCAGCTGCATACCGGCACGTTCTGCGGCGCCACCGGGTTCAATGGTGCCCATCACAGGGTCAAGCTGCAGACGGCGTGGCTCAACGCCCAGTGCGGTCATCGGGTCTGGCGTATCCTGATCGGCCAACCAGCTGTAAACCGGAATCTGTACTTCACGCTGGCCGCCACTTTCTGACAGCAGGCGGATATTCAGCTCGGTATCTTCGCCGATGTAGCCCACCAGTTCCCAGTTGACTTCCTGCCAGGTAGAAACCTCTTCACCATTGATGGCGATGATCTCATCCCCTGTGTGTACCCCCGCCATTTCTGCCGGACCATCGGCTTTCAGCTCACCCACCACCGGAGCCACACCTGTGGTGCCGGCAACAGCGATAAACCAGTAAGCGATAAAGGCAAAGATGAAATTGGCCAGCGGACCCGCCGAAGCAATGGCAATACGCTGCCAGGCCGGCTTTTGCGTGAAGGCCTGATCGAGCAGTTCCGGCGGTACATCGCCTTCACGCTCATCGACCATTTTGACGTAGCCGCCCAGCGGAATTGGAGCGACCGAGAATTCGGTACCGTGACGGTCGCGGAACGACCAGAACGGCTTACCGAACCCCACAGAGAAGCGGATAACTTTCACGCCACAACGACGCGCCACCCAGAAGTGCCCGTATTCATGGATAACCACCAGTACACTGATAGCAATAATGAAGTACAGAACTGTCACCCCGGCATCTCCACAGATTGTTGTGTATTAATCAGCGATCTGGCTGTTTCTCGTGCCCACTGGTCGGCGTCCAGAACAGCATCAAGAGAAATGACCGGCTGCGGCTGATGCTTTTCCATGACCTGGGCGATCAGACTTGGAATACCGGTGAAGGGAATTTGTTCCGCAAGAAATGCTGCAACGGCAATCTCATTGGCAGCATTCAGCACCGCGGGCATGGTACCGCCCTGACGGAAGGCGGTATCGGCCAGTGTCAGACAGGGAAACGTCTCTGCATCCGGTGCTTCAAAATTCAGCGTCGCAATGCGGAACAGATCGAGATACTCCACGCCGGCGGCAACCCGGTTTGGCCACGCCATACCATAGGCAATCGGGGTACGCATATCCGGCTGCCCGAGCTGGGCAATCACTGAACCGTCGCAGTACTGCACCATAGAGTGAATCACACTCTGCGGATGCACGACGACCTGCACCTGATCAGGCTGGCAGTTAAATAAGAAACAGGCTTCGATCAGCTCCAGCCCTTTGTTCATCAGGGTGGCTGAGTCGACGGAAATTTTCTGCCCCATAGACCAGTTCGGATGAGCAACGGCCTGGGCAGGGGTTACATTGTGCAGCTGTTCCGCCGTCCAGCCCCGGAAAGGCCCACCGGATGCGGTCAGCAGAATTTTCTCGATGCCGAATGCGCTGAAGTCACCATCGTAAGATTCCGGCAGCGACTGAAAGATAGCGTTGTGCTCACTGTCGATAGGCAGCAGCTCGGCACCGCCCTGTTTGATGGCCTGCATAAACAGCGGTCCAGCCATTACCAGGCTTTCTTTGTTGGCCAGCAGCACGCGTTTACCGGCCTGCGCTGCAGCAAGCGTTGGCAACAGGCCTGCGGCGCCGACAATAGCGGCCATGACCTGATCAACATCACTATGAGAAGCAATCATGGCCAGCGCATCTGTGCCGGTCAGTACTTCCGTGCGGCATTCAGGCGCCAGCTCAGCCATCAGCTGAGCAGCGGCAGACGGTTCCGCCATGACGACATAGCGTGGAGCGAATTCTTCAATATCGGCCAGCATGCGTTCAACACTGCGGGCAGCACTGAGCGCAAATACGGCATATTGATCAGGATGACGGCGAACGACATCCAGTGTGCTCTGACCAATCGAACCGGTTGATCCGAGCACAGTGATTTGGCGGATCATTTCACCAGACCCCAGCCCAGCAGCATCATGCAGAAAGCAAATACCGGAACCGCTGCCGCCATGCTGTCGATACGGTCGAGAACGCCGCCATGACCCGGCAGCAGGGAGGAGCTGTCTTTGATACCACGGTGACGCTTCATCATGCTCTCCACCAGATCACCCAGCACCGAGATCACCATGGTAATAACGGTGATGAACAGCAGTCGGATCACATCAGAGCCATCCATCGGCTGTAACCAGCGATCAATGCAGAAGCCAAAGATCAGCGCAATCACAATGGTGGTTACCAGACCGCCCCAGAAGCCGGCCCAGGATTTACCCGGACTGACGTGCGGTGCCAGTTTGGCTTTGCCCCACTGCTTACCGGCAAAATAAGCGCCGGTGTCAGCACCCCAAACAATCAGCATGACATAAATAATAAGCAGAGAGCTGTGCGGCTGGGTTTTCAGATGCATAAAGCCAACCCACATAGGCACCAGTACACAAAGACCGAGCAAGGCGCGGATTGGCCGTGCCGTCCACATATCGGTACCACCGGGATAGCGTTTTACCAGAGCAAAGGCGACCACCCACCAGAGGGTGCCGACGGCCAGGTAATACACCAGATATTCAGGGCGTACACGCAGGAAGCGGGCACTGATGTAAAGACACACAAAAACCGCGAATGCGTAAGCAATGCGACTCCAGTTCTTCTGATAGCCAGCGATATTGGCCCATTCCCAGGCACCAATGGTGGCAATCGCAGCAATAAAGAGAGCGAAAGGTTTATCTTCCAGAAAGAAGATACCGCCTATCATGATCGGCGCCAGCACAAGTGCCGTCAGTACACGTTCCTTAAACACCTTGTTTTACATCCTCAAGCTGGTCATCCGTACGGCCAAAGCGTCGGGTGCGGTCAGCGAATGCGGCTAACGCTTTGTTGTACTCATCTTCTTTAAAATCCGGCCAGTAAGCGTCGGAGAAGTAGAATTCAGAGTAAGCGGTCTGCCATAACATAAAGTTGCTGATGCGCATTTCGCCACCGGTACGGATCAGCAGATCCGGTGGTGGTAACTCATGCAGCCAGGTGTATCGGTGAAACACCTGCTCATTGATATCCGCAGCAGCCAGCTTGCCGGCCTGAACGTCGAGCGCGATTTTCTGCGCCGCCTGAGCAATATCCCACTGACCACCGTAATTGGCGGCAATCACCAGGGTCATGGCGGAGTTCTGGGCGGTAAGTTCTTCTGCGTCACGGATCAGCGTCTGCAGTCGCGGGGAGAAGCCGGTGACATCTCCCATCACCTGCAGACGGATATTGTTGCGGTGCAGCTTGCGCACTTCCCTTTCCAGGGCCATAACAAACAGCTGCATCAGCGCTCTGACTTCGTCCTGCGGACGACGCCAGTTCTCGCTGCTGAAAGCGAACAGGGTCAGTACCTCAACGCCATGACGCATAGAGGTTTCCACCACTGAGCGCACGGCATCAACACCGGCTTTATGCCCGGCAACACCTGGCATAAAGCGGCGCTTGGCCCAGCGGTTGTTGCCATCCATGATGATGGCAACATGGCGCGGTACCTGACCGCTGACGGCCTGTGAGTCGTCAATACTGGTCGACATACAATACGGCCGGTTAAACCTGCATCAGGTCTTTTTCTTTGACCGCCAGCAGAGAGTCGATTTCAGCGATGAATTTATCGGTCAGTTTCTGAATTTCATCTTCAGACTGACGCTGTTCATCTTCAGAGATCTCTTTTTCTTTCAGCAGATCTTTTACTGTGCTGTTGGCATCACGACGGATGTTGCGCACAGATACGCGGCCTTTTTCCGCTTCGGAGCGGGCCTGCTTGATGTAGTCTTTACGGGTTTCTTCGGTCAGAGCCGGCATTGGCAGACGAATGGTGTCGCCGTTAGTTGCCGGGTTCAGACCCAGATCCGATTTCAGAATGGCTTTTTCAATGGCTGGCACCAGGTTCTTTTCCCATGGGTTAATTGCCAGCGCGCGGCCATCTTCAACAATAATGTTGGCGACCTGAGAAATAGGCGTCGGGTTGCCGTAGTAATCCACCATAACGTTATCGAGAATGGCAGGGTTGGCACGACCGGTACGTACACGCTTAAACGCTTCGATCAGTGCGTGAACACTTTTACCCATACGCTCCTGAGCGTCTTTTTTAATGTCATTCAGCATCGTTATTATTCCTCACTTACAATCAGGGTGCCGTCGCTACCGCCAGTCATCAGACGGGCCAGCACTCCTGACTCATTCATATCGTATACACGCAGCGGCATTTTGTGGTCCTGAGCCAGAACAATAGCGGTCAGATCCATCACACCCAGCTGCTTCTCAAGCACTTCTTCGTAAGTCAGACGGTCGTATTTTTCTGCCGTCGGATCTTTTTTCGGGTCGGCAGTATACACGCCATCGACGTTTGTTGCTTTCAGAACCAGATCCGCATTGATTTCAATACCACGCAGACAGGCAGCTGAATCGGTTGTAAAGAACGGGTTACCGGTACCGGCAGAGAAAATAACCACATCACCGGAATCCAGAGCGCGGATTGCGCTGCGGCGGTCGTAGTGATCCACCACACCGCTCATCGGAATAGCGGACATCACGCGGGTCGGCATACTGGCACGTTCCAGAGCGTCGCGCATGGCCAGCGCGTTCATCACAGTTGCCAGCATACCCATGTGGTCACCGGCAACACGGTCAAGACCAGCTTCGCTCAATGCCTTACCACGGAACAGGTTACCACCACCAATTACCAGGCCAACCTGAACGCCAATACCACGCAGCTGAGCAATTTCCAGCGCCATACGGTCGAGGACTTTCGGATCGATACCGAAATCCATCTCACCCATCAGGGCTTCACCACTCAGTTTTAACAGGATACGTTTGTATTTAGCGCTTTTTTGCTCGGCCATGGCATTCTCCGGAATCGATTATCTGTCTGCAGCTTCAGGCTGTGCCTGATTTGAAGGGGCTCCTGCCCATACCGGTGTCTGCCGCTCAGTCAGACTCCGGCGCCCGCTATGGTAACGCGGGTTCCTGTCACGGAATAACGGTTTCGTCAAAATCCGTGATTTTTATACAAATATGCCGGGCAAGCCCGGCATATTTGGGTGGGTGTATGACCCCATAGTTCTGTGTATCTCGCTATGTGTTCACCACCCGTACAGCATCAGCCTTTCAGCTGTGCAGCAACTTCAGCAGCGAAATCAACTTTTTCGATTTCGATACCTTCACCTACTTCCAGACGCAGGAAGTTGATGATTTCAGCGCCAGCGTCTTTCGCCAGCTTACCAACAGTTACGTCTGGGTTTTTAACGAAAGGCTGTTCAACCAGGCTGTTCTCTTTCAGGAACTTGTTGATACGGCCGCCCATCATTTTCTCAACGATTTCAGCTGGCTTGCCTTCCATATCAGGCTGAGCCTTGATGATGTCTTTTTCTTTCTCAACAACATCAGCAGGCATGTCTTCAGGACGTACAACACGTGGGCTGGAAGCAGTTACGTGCATCGCGATGTCTTTAGCCAGTTCTTCATCACCAGCAGTCAGAGCAACGATACAGCCAACTTTGCCGTTAGAGTGCAGGTAAGCACCAACAACAGGCGCTTCGATAACTGCAGGACGACGTACAGTGATGTTTTCACCGATTTTCTGAACCAGAGCCATACGGGCTTCTTCCAGTTCGCCTTCCATCAGTTTGGCAACGTCAGTTTCTTTAGTGGCAACCAGTTTGGCCAGAACAGAGTCTGCGAAAGCACCGAAGTTAGAGTCGCCGGCAGCGAAGTCAGTTTCAGAGTTAACTTCAACAACGAATGCAACACCGTTCTGAACTTCAATACGCAGTTTACCTTCGGCAGCTGCACGGTCAGCTTTCTTAGCTGCTTTCAGGCCGGAGTTTTTACGCAGGTCTTCAATCGCTTTTTCGATGTCACCGTCGTTAGCAGCCAGTGCTTTTTTGCACTCCATCATGCCCAGACCAGTGCGTTCACGCAGCTCTTTAACCATTGCGGCAGAAATGTTTGCCATGTGTGTAATCCTCTTAATTTTCTGAATCTGTCTGCAGACCCGCAGTACATCCTGCAAGCCTGAATAAACCTTAAAAAAAAGGGGGCAAGCCCCCTTTTCCGGTCAGCGGCTGTGATTACTCAGCGGCTTCCTGTGCTGGTGCTTCTTCAGCAACTTCAACGAACTCGTCAGCGGCTACGCCGTTAGACTGTTTGCCTTCCAGTACTGCGTCAGCAATTGCGCCAGCGTAGATCTGAATTGCACGGATCGCGTCGTCGTTACCTGGGATAACGTAGTCGATACCATCTGGGTTAGAGTTAGTATCAACAACACCAATAACCGGGATACCCAGCTTGTTGGCTTCCTGAACAGCGATACGCTCGTGATCAACGTCGATTACGAACAGTGCGTCAGGCAGACCACCCATGTCTTTGATACCGCCGATAGAACGCTCCAGCTTCTCCATTTCACGGGAGCGCATCAGAGCTTCTTTTTTGGTCAGCTGTTCAAAAGTACCATCGGATTGTTGCGCTTCGAGGTCACGCAGACGCTTGATGGACTGACGGATGGTTTTGTAGTTGGTCAGCATACCGCCCAACCAGCGGTGAGCAACGAAAGGCATACCAGAACGTTCAGCCTGTTCTTTCATGATCTTGCCGGCGGCGCGCTTGGTACCAACAAACAGTACTTTGTTGTTACGCTGAGCCAGACCTTCAACGATCTGCAGGGCTTCGTTCAGAGCTGGAACAGTGTGCTCCAGGTTGATGATATGAATCTTGTTGCGGGCACCGAAAATGTATTTACCCATTTTCGGGTTCCAATAACGGGTCTGGTGACCGAAGTGAACGCCTGCTTTCAGCAGGTCACGCATGCTTACTTGTGCCATGTGTCTTTACCTTTAAATTTGGGTTAGGCCTCCACATACCCACCTGACCGACCCGATTTCTCAGGCACCCCGGCGCAGTGTTGCGGTATGTGTGTGTCATTTTTTACGCAGTATCCGGTATACCCGGAACGGCGGAGCTTTGAGCGCGGGCGCTTTATACCACTTTTCGCCAACCATGGCCAGTACGAAACCTGCGCCAGACACCCTTTACCGGCAGCGGATACAGGATATGGCGGATACGGACACTCCATTGGTTCAATCCGGCGCCCGTAACCAGTACAATACCGGACGTTTTTCCCCGTAATCAGGTAATTGGCATCCCATGAGTGTGAACATCAAATCCGCTGAAGACATCGAAAAAATGCGCATCGCCGGCCGGCTGGCGGCTGAAGTGCTGGAAATGATCGGTCCACACGTCAAACCCGGGGTATCCACCGGCGAACTGGACCGTATCTGCCATGACTACATCGTTAATGAGCAGGATGCCATTCCGGCACCGCTGAACTACCGCGGATTTCCCAAGTCCATCTGTACCTCGATTAATCAGGTGATCTGTCACGGTATCCCCAGCGACGACAAGCTGCTGAAGAAAGGCGATATCGTCAATATCGACATCACTGTGATCAAAGATGGCTACCACGGAGACACCAGCGCCATGTTTTATGTCGGTGAAGTCAGCCCGGCCAACAAACGCCTGGTCGAGATCACCCAGGAATGCCTGTACATTGGTATTGATATGGTTAAGCCCGGCGTTCGCCTGGGTGACATCGGCCATGCCATTCAGCAACATGCCGAAGGCAACCACTACTCCGTGGTGCGTGAGTACTGTGGCCACGGCATCGGCAAAGAATTCCACGAAGATCCCCAGGTTCTGCATTACGGCAAACCGGGAACCGGCCTGGAACTGCAGGCAGGTATGATCTTCACCATCGAGCCTATGATCAATCAGGGGTCTCGCTTTAATAAACTGATGAAAGATGGCTGGACCGTGGTTACCAAAGACCGCAAGCCTTCTGCTCAGTGGGAACACACTCTGCTCGTAACGGAAACCGGCGTGGAAATCCTCACCCTGCGTTCCGATGAAGAGCGGTACCAGATCTGATATGGATAACAAAGCACCGGCTCTGCCATCGATCGACTGTGAACAGTTACTTCAGGATCTGAAGCAATCCCCATCACCCATTCCGGTGATCAAACCAGTCCTTAAGCGCATTCAGGAAGAGGCTTACGCCTACTTCCGTGCAACACTGGACGCCAACCTGCTGGTCCGCCACCGGGCAGCGACCATTGATCAGGTACTGAATGTTCTGTGGCGCAATGCCGGTTTACCAGACCAGGACCTCGCCCTGCTGGCAGTAGGCGGCTATGGCCGCGGAGAACTGCATCCACACTCTGACATCGACGTGCTGCTGCTGTGCAAAGACGAAGACAGCATTAACCGCCATGGTGAGCAGCTGCAAAGCTTCATCACCCTGCTGTGGGACATCAAACTTGATGTAGGCCACAGCGTGCGTACCCTGGACGAATGCGTTACCGAAGCCAGTAAAGACCTGACCATCATTACTAATATGATGGAAACCCGCTCACTGGCCGGTGACGCCAGCCTGCTGGCACAGCTGAAAGAACGCACATCGCCGCAACACATCTGGCCGGCGCAGGAATTCTTCAAAGCCAAGTGGCAGGAACTGCAGGAGCGCCACGACAAGCACAACGAGGCCGAGTACAACCTCGAACCCAATGTCAAAAACTCTCCCGGAACCCTGCGCGACATTCAGACCGTTACCTGGGTAACCATGCGCCATTTTGGCCAGGGCAAGCTGCAGGCACTGGAAGAACAGGGATTCCTGACCGCTTTCGAACGCGAACGACTGCAGAACAGTCTCACTTTCCTGTGGCAGGTGCGCTTCGCTCTGCACATGCTTGCCGGGCGGGAAGAAGACCGCCTGCTGTTTGACCTGCAACGGGAAATTGCCGATCTGCTGGGCTTTCACAGCGATAAGAAAATGCTCGGCGTTGAGCGTTTTATGTCGCGCTTCTACCGCAACCAGCTGGCCACTACTGAGCTGACTGACCTGCTGCTGCTGCACTTTAACGAAGACTTTATGAAAGCCGGTAAAGTGTGCGAAGTGGAAACCCTGAATGAACACTTCGTTCTCACTAACGGCTATCTCCAGGCCAATGATCCTGACATTTTCAGTCGTGAACCTGTCTGGTTGCTGAAAGTCTTCCTGCTGATGACACAACTCCCGGACGCCAAAGGTATTCACTCAGATACCATCCGCGCACTGCGTGATCAGCGCGGCTGCATTGACGATGCCTTCCGCAGCAATCCGGAAAACAACCGCATTTTTATGCGGATCGTTACCAACCGCTCCTGCGTGGTACGTGAGCTGACGCGTATGATGCGTTACGGCATCCTCGGCCAGTACATTCCGGAGTTTGGTCACATCATCGGCATGATGGAGCACGACCTGCTGCACATTTATACCGTCGATGAACACAGCTTCCGTATGATGCGTTTCCTGCGCCAGCTGCGCTTTGGCGATGTGCGTGAACGCTATCCGATAGCCTCACGTCTGATTCACCGGGTACAGAAGAAAGAAATACTCTACCTGACGGCTCTGCTGCACGATGCAGGCAAGAGCATGGAAGGCGATCACACCGCCAACAGTGGCGAAATTGCCGCCGCTTTCTGTCGTCAGCACAACCTGCGCCCTACCGATTCGCACATGGTGGTGTGGCTGTGTGAAAACCATCTGCTGATGTCCAACGCAGCGCAGCGTCTCGACCTGAACAACCCGGATGATATTCACATGTTCGCTCAGGAAGTCGGCGACCAGCATCATCTGGAAATGCTGTTCCTGATTTCTGTGGCCGATACCGTCAGCACCAATCCCAAGCTGTGGACCGGCTGGCGTGCAGAGCAGATGCGTAACCTGTTCCGTAATACGCAGGATGCCTTCCGCCGCGGCCTGGGAAATCCAAAACACAAAGAAGACGTTATTGCTGAAGTACAGCGGGACGCCATGACTGAACTGCAGAAGCAGGGCCTGAGCGAAGAACAGGTACTGGCGATCTGGGGCACACCGGGTGATGACTACTTCCTGCGTGAAGGTACGGAGAACATCGTCTGGCAGACACTGGCAATTCATGCCCACGGTGACAGCAGCAAACCTCTGGTATCGATCCGGCAGACCTCTGACCGCGAATTTGAAGGCGCAACCCAGATCTTTATCTTTATGAAAGATCAGCTCAACTTATTCGCCGCGACAACAGCCACCCTCGACCAGCTCAACCTGAACATTCAGGATGCGCGGATTATGACGTCAGAAACGGAACTGAACGCGGTGGATACCTATATCGTGCTGGATGAGAACAACAAGCCGATATCCGATCCGAAGCGCATCGAACAGATCCGCAGCACACTGGCCGAAGCCCTCGCCGACCCGGATGACTACACAACAATCATTCAGCGCCGCACACCACGGGCCCTGAAACAGTTTAAGGTGAAGACACGGGTGTCGATGAGCAATGACCCGGTGATGCAGCGTACTGTTCTGGAAGTGATTGCTGCTGACCGACCGGGCCTGCTGGCACGCATGGGAGCCATCTTCGCCGAACGTGGCGCGCAGATGCAGGGCGCGAAAATTCTCACCGAAGGTGAGCAGGTATCGGATATCTTCTTCATCCTGGATGAAAATGGTAACCCTTACTCCGATGTCGAAGAATGCCAGCGACTGAAAGAAGCCATCATCCAGGGGCTGGATGAACAGGTGGAAGCACAGAGCGCGGTCTGACGACCATGCTCTGACTTCCGCTTTACCTCCTGATATGCCGGCGGCCAGCTTCCAGCCTTAGATAAATTCGAAAGAACCCAGCGAAAAAATCCGCTCATTTTACCGCGCTCAAGCCTGTATCTTGTTGTAATAGAAAAGCAACAATTCCGGAGCGCATAATGACTCACTCCAGCGTAGAAAAAATTATTCCAAGCCACCCGTCCTCTGATGGAGATGGCGTTAAGATCCGTCGTGTCGGCCTGTTCAATCAGCCGGGGGCAGACCCCTTCCTGATGATGGACGAACTGCTGTCAGATAACCCGGATGACTTTATTGGTGGTTTCCCGCCACACCCACACCGTGGCATGGAAACTCTGACCTATCTGATTCAGGGCTCACTGGAACACCAGGACCACATGGGTAATAAAGGTATGATCCACAGCGGTGGTGCCCAGTGGATGTCCGCAGGTCGCGGGGTAATTCACAGCGAAATGCCTGCCCGAGAAATGAAAAAACTGCATGGTTTCCAGCTGTGGATTAATCTGCCAGCGAAAAACAAAATGCAGGCACCGGATTATCGTGACGTTCCCAGGGAAGACATTCCACAGATTTCCGGTGAGCGATGGTCAGCCAAACTGATCGCCGGCGACTGGAATATTAACGGTACATCCGGCAGCGGTCCGCTGGACAAACTTGCCGCTGACGCGGCTTACGCCGATATCAATATGGAAGCTGGCAGTGAACTGACCATTAAAGTATCTGAGCACCAGAAGGTCATCGCTTTCGTTTATCAGGGCCTGCTGGACACCAGCCCCCTGGCGCCGGAGAAAGCGATGCTGATCTTCAGCAGCACAGATACCCTGACAGTGAAGGCGAAACAGGATGTCGGCATGATCCTGCTGCGCGGTACTCCTATCCGCGAACCTGTGGCGCACTACGGACCGTTTGTGATGAACACCATGGGCGAGATCGAACAGGCCATTGTTGATTACAACAGCGGTAATTTTGGTAACGGTTGATTTGCTTACCTTTCAGGGTAAATAAAAGCCTCATCAGGAAACTGATGGGGCTTTTTTATGGTTCAACGCATTTAAGCGTGAAAAATGAGAACGGCAGTAAAATCGGTTAAGTTTGCATTCGCCAAAACCCAAACAAAACCGACTACTGCCGATCCATGAATCCTAATCCGCTTACCCTTCTCTGGGAAGGCTTTGAGATCCAAAGCTACCAACAGATTTCCTCCGATTCGCTCGTCATCCAGCTACAACCTTCACCGAACCGTCAGTACCACTGCCGCCACTGCCTCCAATCGGCTTATCAAATGCATGACCGCTCCATCCGGCGCATTCGTGAACGCGATATCGGCCCCTTCAAAGTCTGGCTTGATGTCCCCGTTGCCAGAGTCGCTTGCTCCCGTTGCGGCCCCAGGACAGAGCGTATTTCATGGCTTCCGGACAGATTACGCATGACCCGCAGTTTCATGCTCTGGATCGAAGTGCTGGTGCAGAAGATGCCGGTTGCTCATGTCGCACGGCTAACTGGTGTTCACTGGCACACCGTCAAAGCCATCGACTATCAGCGCCTGAAACGCGAGCAGCGGGAGCCAGACCGGCAAGGCCTGAAGCGCCTGATCATGGATGAGTTTGCTTTGTTCAAGGGCCACCGCTACGCCACCGTCGTGGTCAATGCCGATAATCAGCAACTGCTCTGGGTCGGAGAAGGACGCAGCCGGGCGGCTGTGCGGCCCTTTTTTGAATGGCTCGGAGTGGAGGCCTGTGAACAAATTGAAGCGGTGGCGATGGATATGAATACCGCCATGGATCTGGAGGTACAGCACCACTGTCGGAACGCCCGGGTTGTCTATGACCTGTTTCATGTGGTGGCCAAATTTGGCCGCGAAGTGGTGGATCGGGTGCGTGTGGATCAGGCTAACCAACTGCGTCACGACAAACCTGGACGCAAGATTATCAAGCGGGCTCGCTGGTTATTGCTTAGGAACGCGAACAATCTGAAAGCCGAGCAGGCGATACAGTTGCAGGAGTTACTGCAGGCAAATCAGAGTCTGATGACGGTTTATGTGTTGAAAGATCAGCTTAAAGAACTTTGGTTTGCGCCATCGGAAGCAGAAGCCAAACGTCGTTGGAGGGAGTGGTACGGAATGGCAATGAGCAGTGGAATCCAGCCAGCGATCCAGTTTGCAAAGCGTCTGAAAGGATATCTGTCAGGGATTACGGCAAGTGCTGTTTACCGTCTGAACACCAGCGTGCTGGAGGGAATGAACAACAAGATCAAAGTGATCAAGAGAATGGCGTATGGGTACCGGGACAACGACTACTTCTTTTTGAAAATCAAAGCGGCGTTTCCCGGTAAAGTGCGATGAACCTTTTTTATTGGCCCTTTGGTTTATTGCCTTAAATGGAAGAAATGAAATAAACCAGGTATGGAAAAAGGGATGCAGAACAGGAATGAGGGGAAACGTTGCAAAAAAAAATGTTATAAAAAGGGAGCGGCAAAACAGGAGTGCAAAGCATAAATGATAAAAAGCATCCGGATACGCCAACCCGGTTATGCGTCGGATGACGCCTTCGGCTTATCCGACCTACGATCGGACTTGGGTTCGGCTATTTATACCTTGCGGAGCCGCAAGAGGATGAAGGGATATTCAGCACTTACCGTTTAACACCATCCTCGGCAGATAACCGCGCAGGTCGGATAAGCCGGAGGCGTCATCCGACGTTTAAAGGCGTTTACCGTTTAGCAGCAGTTATCAGTAACGTGAGCCCGGAGCCATTGGATTATTTTCAGGCAAAGAAAAAAGCCCCAGTAACTTTCGCTACTGGGGCTTTGAATAGAAGCTTGACGATGACCTACTCTCACATGGGGACTCCCCACACTACCATCGGCGATGCTGCGTTTCACTTCTGAGTTCGGAATGGATTCAGGTGGTTCCAC
>MDTC01148523.1_pt1 | contig 22743 bp, 12 predicted proteins | sample 811181 | NCBI WGS metagenome assembly MDTC01 (sample SAMN05326644, study PRJNA326480) | marine metagenome | isolation source: seawater | place: Pacific Ocean: North | collected 2011 | reverse complement strand
GTTTTCTAATTTTTCTTTTGTTGTTTTGATATTTGAAATATTAACTAATTTACTAATTATATTATTAAAAATTTCTACATTTTCATTATTAATTATAAATAATTCAAGAGAATCTTTATTGTTTAATCCATTATCTTTTCTAATAGTTCTTATTGAAGCAACAACTTCTTTTGTCACATTAAATTTTTCTAATATTCTGACATCATGTTTGCTATATTTTGGCCATGTAGATACTATAATATCAGTATCTTGTTTTTTCAATAAATGCCATATTTCCTCTGTTAAAAATGGCATAAAAGGGTGTAATAACTTTAATAGTTGTTCGAAAAAAGTTATTGTCATTCTATATGTTGTTATATCTATAGGTTCACCATATTTTGGTTTGATGATTTCTAAATACCAAGAACAAAAATCATCCCAAATTATCTTATAAATAGTCATAAGTGCTTCAGATATTCTATATTTTGACATTGATGTATCAACTTCATTAATTGTTTGATTTAATTTATTTTCAAACCACTCAATCCCTTCAATAGAACTTCTAGATTGTTTGCTGTCGATTGTATTCCAATTTTTTACTAATCTCAGAGCATTCCATATTTTGTTTGAAAAATTACGTCCTTGTTCACACAGACCTTCATCAAAAGGTAAATCATTTCCTGCAGGAGAGCATAAAAGCATTCCTACTCTAACACCATCAGCTCCATACTTATCAATTAGTTCTATAGGGTCTGGAGAATTACCAAGAGACTTACTCATTTTTCTTCCAATATTATCTCTCACAATACCATTAAAAAAAACATTTTTAAAAGGAATTTCATTTTTATATTCATATCCCGCCATTATCATTCTAGCTACCCAAAAGAAAATAATTTCAGCTCCAGTTACTAAGTCGTTTGTCGGATAATAATAATTAATCTCTTCATTTTCTGGATTTTTTATTCCATCAAAAACGGATAACGGCCATAACCACGAAGAAAACCAAGTGTCTAAAACATCTTCATCTTGTGTTAAATCACTAATTTTCACATTTGGATTTTCTTTTTGAGCCAGAACTAGAGCTTTTTGTTTCGTTTCAGCTACAACAAACTTATTACCATCGTAGTAATAAGCTGGAATCTGTTGTCCCCACCATAATTGCCTAGACACACACCAATCTTTTATGTTTTCCATCCAATGCTTGTATGTATTTATATATTTATTTGGATGAAGTTTAACTTTTTTATCGTTTACTGCATCTAGAGCGGGTTTAGAAAGTTGATCCATTTTGCAAAACCATTGCATTGATAATTTTGGCTCAATAACAGCATCTGTTCTTTCTGAAAATCCAACTTTATTTGTGTGTTCTTCTGTTTTAACTAAAAAGTTAGCTTTGGCTAGATCAATTGCTATTTCTTTGCGTACTTCAAACCTATCTTTTCCTGTGTATAGTTTAGCAGATTCGTTTAAAGTTCCATTATCATTCAAAATATCAATGATTTCTAAATCATACTTATCACCAATTTTATAATCATTAATGTCATGGGCAGGTGTAATTTTCAGCGCTCCTGTTCCAAATTCCATATCAACATAATCATCAAAAATAATTGGTATAGATTTATTGATCAGAGGAATTATAGCCATTTTATTTTTTAAGTGCTGGTATCGACTGTCATTAGGGTTGACACAAATTGCAGCATCAGCTAATATCGTTTCAGGTCTTGTTGTTGCTACAGTTAATTTTTCATCACTGTCTTTAATTTCATATGAAATATAATATAGTTTAGAATTTACTTCTTTATGTATTACTTCTTCATCAGATATAGCAGTTTTTGCTGATGGATCCCAATTAACCATTCTAATTCCTCTATAAATATAACCTTTGTTATAAAGATCGATAAATACTTTTATTACAGAATCACTCATATTGTCGTCCATCGTGAATTTTGTTCTTTCCCAATCACACGATGCACCAAGTTTTTTTAATTGTTCAAGTATTATACCACCATGCTCATTCTTCCATTCAAATGCATGCTTTAAAAATTCTTCTCTTGTTAAATCTGTTTTTTTGATACCATTTTTGGCTAATTTTTTTACAACTTTTGCTTCTGTAGCAATTGAAGCATGATCTGTTCCGGGAACCCAACATGAGTTGTAGCCCATCATTCTTGCTCTTCTCACCATTACATCTTGAAGTGTATTGTTGAGCATATGTCCCATATGAAGAACACCAGTAACGTTTGGAGGAGGGATTACAATTGTATATGGTTTTCTACTGTCAGGTTTTGAAAAAAAATATTTTTTTTTCATCCAATGATCGTACCACTTCTCTTCTGATTTTTTAGAATTATATGTTTTATTAATTTCCATTCGCTTTGTAAGGCAAATATACATATCAAAATCTTTTTTTCAATTCTTAAATTCTTATTTGTATTAAGAAAATATTTTATTAGTTTTGTCGTTAGTAATATTTGTATAATTAAAACTATAAAAACATGAGAATACTATCTTTTACTTTAGCATTTTTCTTTAGTGTTTTAAGCAGTTTTGCTCAAGATAGTCCAAAGGTTGATGCACCAATTACATTTAAATCCAAAGTTATTGATTACGGATCGATCGATTATAACTCCAATGGGGAAAGAAAATTTATTTTTACAAATAATGGAAAGGAAGCAATAGAAATTGAAAGAGCTAAAGGCAGTTGTGGCTGTACAGTTCCTACTATTGCAAAAAAGATTATCGAACCAGGTGAAACTGGCGAAATAAGCGTCAAATATGATACTAAAAGAGTAGGACCTTTTACAAAAAATGTAACTTTAACTTTTAAGGGAAACTATAAAGCTACTTTTTTAACAATTAAAGGTGATGTTGGTAAGAAGCCAGCTGAAACTCTAGCACCAGAAAAGGACAAAAAAGGTGCTCCGTTGGAAAAAAATTAAACATTTGATTGAATAACTTACCCTCAATCTTGAGGGTTTTTTTTTAAAAGATTATGCCAAAGATTTCAATAAAAGGCGCTACCATGCCCGAATCTCCAATTAGAAAATTAGTTCCATTTGCAGAAAAAGCTAAAAAATTAGGAAAAAAAGTTTATCATTTAAATATTGGTCAACCAGATATCAAAACACCTGAAGTTGCAGTTCAAGCAATACATGATTTTAAGAATAAAGTTGTAGAATATTCTCACTCAGCAGGATTTGAAAGTTATAGAGCAGGCTTAGCTAAATATTACCAAAATTTAGATATAGATGTTTCTCATAAAGACATTATTGTAACTACAGGAGGTTCTGAAGCTTTACTTTTTACATTGAATGCTTGCTTAGACACTGAAGATGAGTTAATTATACCTGAACCATTTTATGCAAATTATAATGGTTTTTCTGTATCATCTGGAGTTGTTGTAAAACCTATAAAAACATCTATTAAAGATGGATTTGCTTTACCTTCAATAGATGATTTTGAAAAATTAATTACTAAAAAGACTAAAGCTATTTTGATATGCAATCCTGGAAATCCTACTGGATATATGTATTCAAAAGAAGAATTAAATAGATTAAGGGATTTAGTAATTAAATATGACTTATTTTTATTTGCTGATGAAGTTTACAGGGAATTTGCATATGATGGTAAAGAACATTACTCTATTTTAAATATTGATGGGTTAGAAAAAAATTCTGTAGTTATTGACTCGACATCTAAGAGATATAGTATGTGTGGTATTAGAGTTGGTTGTGTTGTTTCTAAAAATCAACATATTATATCAACAATTTTAAAGTTTGCTCAGGCTAGGCTTTCTCCTCCTACATTTGGACAAATTGCTGCAGAAGCTGCATTAAATACTCCAAAAAAATACTTTACTGAAGTTAAGCAAGAATATCTTTCTAGAAGAAATTTATTAGTTGAAGGTTTAAATAACATAGAAGGTGTATTTTGCCCTAGACCATCTGGAGCATTTTATGTAATTGCTGAACTTCCTGTTGATTGTGCAAACAAATTTGCGCAGTGGCTACTTGAAGATTTTGATCTAAATGGAGAAACTGTTATGGTTGCACCTGCTTCTGGTTTTTATTCTTCTGAAAACAGTGGGTTTAATCAAGTTAGAATAGCTTATGTTTTAAATCAAAAATCATTACAAAAAGCAATAAATATTTTTAAAATGGCTCTTACTAATTACCCTGGTAGATTGAAAAATTAATTTTATTTTAATAGTATAGTAAGTATTTAGCTCTAATTTTTTTGAACTTATTTAAGTCTTTTTCCCAACTATTAATAATCTCAGAAGTTTCTTTACCCTCATAGATTTGCTTTCTTAACTTTTCATTTCCTGCAAGCTTATCAAAAAAACTATTAAAAAAATCTTCTTTGTTTGGACATTCATTATAGCAATTAATTAACCAAACTAGATTTATGTTACTCATATAGTTTTCTTGAAATCTAAGATCTGTGCCATAACATCTTTTGTTTTCATGTTTTGGGAATTTACTTCCTTTACCGCTTTTAGGAGTAAAACTATAATTACTTTTAATATAGGGACTACCAAAATGTTGAAATGGAAAATTAGTACCTCTTCCAACACTAATATTAGTTCCTTCAAATAAACATAAGCTTGGATATAAGTTAATTGATCTTGAGTTAGGTAGGTTCGGCGAAGGTTTAATTGGTAAGTCATAATGAGAATCATGATTATAACCAACAAGTTTTATTACTTTAAGATTACATTTTTGTGAAATCCATTGTTCACCATTAATCATTTGTGCATATTCACCGATTGTCATTCCATAAACAATTGGCACAGGGTGCATGCCTACAAAAGACTTATATTTTTCTTCTCTTACAGGGCCATCTATGTAATGTCCATTTGGGTTTGGTCTGTCTAATACAATTAACTCGACATTATTTTCAGCAGCTGCTTCCATTACATAATGAAGTGTTGAAATATATGTGTAGAATCTTACCCCAACATCTTGTATGTCAAATAAAATAATGTCTACATCTTTTAAATCATCAATTGATGGTTTTTTATTTTTTCCGTAAAGTGAAATAATTGGAAGTTTTGTTGTTGAATCAATATCATCTTTTATGAGTGCCCCAGCATCTTCATTCCCTCTAAACCCATGTTCTGGAGAAAATACTTTTGTTATATTTATTTTGTAAGAAATTAAGCTATCAACTAAATGTATATCATTTATCATTGAAGTTTGATTTCCTACAATAGCAACTTGTTTATTGGTAATTAATGGAAGGTATTTATTTACTCTTTCTGCTCCAGTAATTATATTTTGTGCTTTGATGTCAATTATAATTGATAAAATAATTAAACAAATTATTTGTCTTATTTTCGCCATTATTATGAGTGTTGAATACTTTATTTCAAAAAAAATATTTAGTACAAAGGAAAAAAATAATTCTTATACTAGGCCCATTTTACGTATTGCAATTTTTGCAATTGCATTGTCTGTTGCAATAATGTTGATTTCAATCATGGTCATTGGAGGTTTTAAAGAAAATATTACATCTAAAGTAGTTGGTTTTGGATCTCATATAATAATTAGTAAGCAGTCATATAATTCTTTTTTTGAGAGAGAACCATTTAAAAATAATCTAGACTATTTAAATTCTCTTAAATCAAATCCATCTGTAAAGCATGTTAATGTTTTTGCAGAAAAGCCTGGAGTAATTAAAACACAGGAAGAAATTCATCCCATAATTTTGAAGGGTGTGTCTAGTGATTATAATTGGAGTTTTTTTAAAAATAATTTAATAATAGGTAAAATACCCACATTAAAAGAAATTGGTGTTTCTAATGATATTTTAATATCCAAACACGTTTCTAATATTTTAAATATTGATATTGATGATACATTATATGTATATTTTGCTCAACAGCCCCCTAGAGTTAAAAGATTAAGAGTTGTTGGTATTTATAAAACTGAAATGATTGATTTTGATGAGTTATTTGTTTTAGCAGATATTAAACATATTCAAAAACTTAATAATTGGATTTTAAAAGATACATTATCTTTAAAATATGATAATAAATTATGGTCTAATTATAATGATTTATTTTACAAGAGATATGATAATAAATTATGGCCAAGGTATAATAATAATTTAGTAGGCGGATATGAAATTACACTAAAAAATATTAAAGATTTAGATATAGTTGTAGAAAAAATTTATGAAATTGGATCTCCATTTCATCCAAAGCTTGGTGCGATGGATGTTTCAACTATAAAGCAAACAAAGAATCAAATTTTTCAGTGGTTGGATTTACAAGATATTAATGTGAAAATAATTTTATTTCTAATGCTCACAGTGGCTACAATTAATATGATCACAACTTTACTAATAATTATTTTGGATAGAATTAATTTAATAGGTACACTAAAGGCTATAGGATATAATAATTGGTCGATAAGAAAGATTTTTTTATTTATTTCAACAAAATTAATTTCGAGAGGACTATTATATGGAAATATCATAGCCTTTTTAGTAGCTATTTTTCAAAAATATTTTTCATTAATAAAACTTGATCCGAACACTTATTATATGAGTAATGTTCCTATTGATTTTAATTTTATTAATATTATTTATTTAAACATTGGAACTTTGATTATTTGTTACTTAATCTTAATTTTGCCTTCATATATAATAACAAAAATCGAACCAATAAAATCAATAAAATTTGAATAGATATGCAGTTTTACAACAACATCTTAGAAACAATTGGTAATACTCCTTTAATTAAATTAAATAGTGTTGTAGAAACAGATGCACTAGTGTTAGCAAAGGTAGAAAGCTTTAATCCTGGTCATTCAACAAAAGACAGAATGGCTTTAAAAATGATTGAGGATGCCGAAAAAGAAGGTGTTATTTCCGCAGGAGCTACTATTATTGAAGGAACATCCGGAAATACAGGTATGGGTTTAGCACTTGTTTGTATTGAAAGAGGTTATAAGTTAATATGCACTATTTCAGATAAGCAATCAAAAGAAAAAATGGATATTCTTAGGGCTATGGGTGCAGAAATTCATGTATGTCCTACAAATGTAGAACCTGATCATCCGGATTCATATTATTCAGTTGCTAAAAGACTAAATAAGGAAATTCCTAATTCTTTTTATCCAAATCAGTATGACAATCTTTCAAATAGATTAGCACACTACGAAACAACAGGTCCAGAAATTTGGGATCAAACTAAAGGTAAAGTTACCCATTTTATTGTTGGAGTAGGTACTGGTGGAACCATTTCTGGAATTGGTAAATTTTTAAAAGAACAAAATCCTGGTGTTAAAGTTTGGGGAGTTGACAGTTATGGATCTGTATATAAAAAATATCACGAAACAGGAGAGTTTGATAAAAATGAAATCTATCCTTATCTTACTGAAGGAATAGGTGAGGATATTATTGCCAAAAATGTTGATTTTCAGCTGATAGATTATTTTGAAAAAGTTACAGATAAAGACGGTGCAATTATGGCAAGAAGATTAGCAAAAGAGGAAGGGATTTTTGCTGGCTACTCTTGTGGTAGTGCAGTTGCAGCTATTAATCAGTTAAAAAATAAACTCAAATCAACAGATGTTGTTGTTGTTTTATTGCACGATCATGGTAGTAGGTATGTTGGTAAATTATTTAATGATGAGTGGATGAAAAAGATGAATTTTTTATAAAATTAAAACTTACTAACATTTTTAAATTTAAGTCAGATTCAAGCAAGTCTGACTTTTTTGTTTTATTAAATTTACTTTTTAATTTATAATTTAATGTACTTAATTTTTGACACGGAAACTACTGGTCTTCCATTAAATTGGAATGCTCCACTAAGTAATTTTGATAATTGGCCAAGATGTGTTCAAATAGCATGGCAAATTCATGACATTGAAGGCAAACTTGTAACTGTTAAAAATTATATTATTAAACCTGACGGTTATGATATTCCATATAATGCAACCAAAATTCATGGTATTTCAACTGAAATAGCTAATGAAAAAGGTATACCTCTAACTGAAGTTTTAAATTACTTTTTAGATGATGTTAAAAAATCTAAATTTTTAATTGGTCACAATGTGTTATTTGATAAAAATATTGTTGGAAGTGAACTTTTGAGAATAGGATTAGAAAATATTATTTCTGATTTTTCAAGTATTGACACCAAAGATGTTTCAACCAATTATTGTGCATTACCAGGAGGCAAGGGTGGTAAATATAAATGGCCTAATTTAAGTGAACTACATGTCAAATTATTTGGTGAAGATTTTCAAGAAGCACACAATGCTTCTGCTGATGTTCAAGCAACTGCTAGATGTTTTTTAGAATTAGTTCGTTTAGAAGTTATTTCTTTAAAAGAAATTATGATGAGCGAGCAAGATTTTATGAACTTTAAATTAATAAATTCGAAGATTATCGAGCCTATAGATTTAAGTGTTGATTCCTACACAAGTTTTAAAAGAACAGAAAAAAAAGATGAAGTAACAAAAAAAGAATATCAAAAGTTAGATAATATTAACGTCAAACCTTTTACGCATTTGCATGTACACACCCAATTTTCTGTCTTACAAGCTACAACAGATATTGATAGTTTAATAAATAAAGCAGCCGACATGAAAATGCCTGCAGTAGCAATAACAGATCATAATTTTATGTACGGTGTTTGTAAATTTATTGATAATGTAAAAAAGCACCCTGTAAATGAGAACACTTCAAATCAAAATAAACTTAATTTAAAGCCAATTATTGGATGTGAATTGAATGTTTGTAATGATCATAAAGATAAATCAAACAGAGATAATGGTTCGCAAATACCTTTTCTTTGTAAGAATATTGAAGGTTTTTATAACTTATCAAAGTTATCTTCTTTTGCTAGCTTAGACGGATTTTATTATGTCCCCAGAGTGGATAAGAAGTTAATAAAATTATATTGCAAAGGTCTAATTGCATTAACTGGTAGTATATATGGTGATATACCAAACCTAATTTTAAATGTTGGAGAGCAACAGGCTGAAAAAGAGTTTAAATGGTGGCTTGATGTTTTTGGAGATGATTTTTATGTTCAAATTAATCGACATAATTTGGAAGAGGAGGAGCATGTCAACAATGTTTTAATTTCTTTTGCTAAAAAGTATAATGTTCCTATTGTAGCGACCAATAATGTATACTATTTAAACAAAGATGATTCTGATGCTCATGACATTTTATTATGTGTAAAAGAGGGAGAATTAAAAAGTACACCCAAAGGAAAAGGTAGAGGTTATAGATATGGCTTAAGTGGTGATGAGTATTACTTTAAATCACCTCAAGAAATGCAAAATTTGTTTTCTGATTTACCTCATTCTATAGATAATATTTCCGCATTAATTGATAAAATTGAGGTTTTTGATCTAAATAGAGAAGTTTTGCTTCCTAAATTTGATATTCCTGAGAAATTTATTAATAAAAAAGATGATGACGATCATGGGAAGAGAGGAGAAAACGATTATTTGAGACATTTAACTTATGAAGGGGCAAAAGAAAGATACACAGAAATCACAGACAATATTAAAGAACGTATTGAATTTGAGTTAAAGGTTATAGAAAATTCAGGTTACCCAGGATATTTTTTAATCATTCAAGATCTTATTAAACAGGCAAGACTAATGAATGTATCTGTTGGACCGGGGAGAGGTTCAGCTGCTGGCTCTGTAGTAGCATATTGTAACAAAATCACAAATATCGATCCAATAAAGTATGATTTGCTTTTTGAGCGTTTTTTAAACCCAGAAAGAGTATCATTACCTGATATAGATATTGATTTCGATGATGAAGGTAGAGGTAGAGTAATTGACTGGGTAGTAGAAAAATATGGTAAAGAAAATGTAGCTCAAATAATTACTTATGGAACAATGGCAGCTAGGTCTTCCATTAGAGATACTGCTCGTGTTTTAGATTTGCCATTATCTGATGCAGATAGATTGGCAAAACTAGTGCCTGACATGACTACATTGTCAAAAATATTTACAAAAGATAGTGAAAGCTTTAAAGAAAATTTTAAAGGAGATCAGCTGGTTTCAGCAAAAGAACTTATATCTTCTTCAAAGGGTTCAGATTTAGTTGCTGATACCATCAATCAGGCTCGTAAATTAGAGGGTAATATTAGAAACGTTGGAACACACGCATGTGGTGTTATTATTACACCTGAGCCATTAATTGAATTAATACCAGTTACTAAAGCAAAGGACTCAGAATTAATGGTGACCCAATTTGATAATAGTGTAGTAGAAAATACTGGTTTGTTGAAGATGGATTTTTTAGGACTAAGAAATTTAACAATAATTAAAGATTGTCTGAAAATCATAAAAAAGCTACACAACATTGATATAGATATTGATAATATTTCCTTAAATGATGAAAAAACTTTTGAAGTTTTTCAGCAAGCAAATACAACCGGTATTTTTCAGTTTTCCTCAGAAGGTATGAAGTCACATTTAAAAAATCTTAAGCCTGACAAGTTTGATGATTTAATAGCTATGAATGCACTTTATAGACCTGGGCCAATGGAGTATATACCAAACTATATTAAAAGGAAGCATGGAAAAGAAGATATTGATTATGATTTAGCTGAGATGGAAGAGTTATTATCCTCTACATATGGAATTACCGTTTATCAAGAACAAGTGATGATGTTATCGCAAAAACTAGCTGGTTTCTCAAAGGGTGACGCTGATTTATTAAGAAAAGGTATGGGTAAAAAGATTAAATCTGTTCTTGATTCTCTAAAGCCTAAATTCATCGAGGGCTGTGAAAAAAATGGATTTGATGTAGATGTTGTACAGAAAATATGGAAAGACTGGGAGGCATTCGCCTCCTATGCGTTCAATAAATCACATTCTACTTGCTATGCCCTAATTGCATATCAAACAGCTTATCTCAAAGCGCATTATCCATCTGAGTTAATGGCTTCTTTATTAACTAATCATATGAATGATATTAAAGATATAACATATTACATGGAGGAGTGTAAAAAAATGGGAGTATTAGTTTTAGGACCTGATATAAATGAAAGTTTTTACAAGTTTGCCGTTAATAAGAAGGGAGAGATTAGATTCGGTCTTGGGGCTGTCAAAGGCGTAGGAGAAAGCGCAGTTGAAGCAATTGTAAACGAACGTAAAGAAAATGGCTTTTTTAAATCATTTGATGATTTTATGCAGCGAGTAGATTTACGTGTAGCAAACAAAAGAACATTAGAAAGTATTGTTTTATCTGGAGGATTTGATCTTTTTGAATTAAAAAGATATCAATATTTTTCAAAAGAAGATAATGGTCAAACATATATTGAGAGAATGATCAGATTTGGAAATAGAATACAAGATTCTCGTAATTCTAATCAGTTTGATATGTTTGGAGATATTCAAGAGTCTACTATTCAAGCTCCTGTTCCATCTACAAACAAAGAGTGGACTGCTATGGAATTATTATCTAAAGAAAAAGAAGTTGTAGGGATTTATCTATCTGGACATCCCTTAGATGACTATAAGTTAGAAATTTCAAATTTTTCAAATGGTAATATCAGTATGCTTGAAAATATGAATAAAATTAAAGGCAAAAAACTAAATTTTTGTGGTGTAGTCACCTCAGTGGAACATAAAGAAACAAAAACAGGAAAGCCTTTTGGAGTTTTACATTTTGAAGATTATAGTTCCTCTTTCACTTTTTATTTATTTGGTCAAGACTACATCACATTTAAAGCTTATCTAACAGCTGGATGGTTATTGTTTATCTCTGGTAAAGTACAAAAGAAGTTTTATAATGAAGAGTTAGAATTTAAAATTTCTTCAATTGAGCTATTGTCTGATTTGATCGATAAAGAGGTAAGAGAAGTTATTTTAAGAATCGATTTACAAGATATAAATAATGATTTTGTTGATGACTTATCTGAAATAATTTATAACAATGAGGGTAAACATTCGTTAGTTGTTAATGTTGTTGATAACCTTAATAAATATGAAGTTAACTTACTTTCTCGTAAAAATAAATTAAATTTAAATAAAAAATTTATAGAAAAAATTCAGCTTTTAAAACAAGTAAAAGTGCTTGTTAAATAATAGCTTGACGCTATTATTCTAATAAAATCTTCTTTTCAACTTTTCCATCTTCATAAATATAGAACAATACACTATTTTTTTCCTTTTTGCTCAATTTTCCTAGAATATTGTAAACTGCAAATATTTTTGTATTTGCATTATTAATATTTTCTGTGTTAGTGTTTACACAATTAGATAAATGAGAGTTTAAATTATTAATATCATCAGATTCGTATATTATCCATTCAGAGATTCCGACAGATCCATTTGAAATATTCCAATCGCCCATATTTCCATTGCAAACATTTGGACCTCTTATTAACGTATGATTTTCAGTTGCGTTTGATGTTGAACCTACATCCCAACCATCACTAACTGATGTACTATCAAAAAATCCAATTATATCAACAATAGTATTTGAATTAATGTGTAACAGACCACATACATCATTTCCATTACTTAATATGTTTGTTGTTTGGTTAGCTAAATCTGTTATTTGACTTATGGCATCTGAATGAGCAATAAGATAAGTTTGCCCAGCTTGTAAAATATAGCTTGAATCGAATGCTATTGAAAATTCCCACTGCATATTGTCACAGCCGTTCCAACAAAAATTATATAAATAGTTATCTAAGTTAATCGCATTTGAAGTTGGATTATAAATTTCTATCCATTTGTTAAATGAGCTTCCTTCTCCATATTCAGAGAAAATAGGATGATCTTGTCCAATTACAAATATTGGCATTAAAAAAAACATTAAGATTTTTTTCATACTATTTGATTAAGCTTACACTTCTTGAAATAAATTCAGTAAGTTTTTCTCCATTTAGTAACCCCTGAGATAATAATCCTAAATCAAGAAGCTGATTAATTAATTTAGTTCTTTTTTTCTTAGTTTTTTCATTTAGAATTTTACTAATTAGTTCATGATTAGCATTCACTGACAAATTATATGACTCAGGCATAGAACCAAACATTTGCATTCCTCCTCCTCCAGAAAGTTGTTGTTGTTCTTTCATTCTCCTCATAAATTCACTCTGAGTTATTAATAATGGTGAATCACTAACAGACATATTTTGGATTTCAACATTAAACTTTTCTTTATCTACTGTTTCTTCAAAAAACTTTTTTAATTTCTCTTGTTCTTTTTCAGACAGTTTTGAAACATTTGATTGTTCTTTTTCTATTAGTTTATCTATAATGTCTGCATCAACTCTAGCAAATTGATAGTCATTGTTTTCGCTTTCTAACCTGCTTATTAAGTGGCTAATAAGAGGCCCACCTAATTCCAAAACTTCATAGCCTTTATCAGTAGCTGTTTTAACAAAGCTATGTTGTTCTTTGGTATCATTTGTGTATAAAATAATTGTTTTTCCTTCTTTATTTTTTTGTTTTTCCTTGATCTTTTCTGTGAATTCTTTAAAAGTGTAGTATATATTGTCAGTGTTTTTGTAAAGTGCAAAATCTTGTGCTTTTTCAAAGAATTTTTGTTCAGTTAGCATCCCGTATTCAATAAATACTTTAACATCATCCCATTTTTTTTCAAAATCCTTTCTATCTTTTTTAAACATCCTTGAGAGCTTATCTGCAACCTTTTTAGTTATATGACTAGATATCTTTTTAACGTTACCGTCCGCTTGAAGATATGATCTAGAAACATTTAATGGAATATCAGGCGAGTCTATAACACCATGAAGGAGAGTTAAAAATTCTGGAACAATGTTTTCCACATTATCAGTAATAAATACTTGATTACTGTAAAGATTTATTTTATTTTTCTGTACTTCCAAGTTGTTTTTTAATTTTGGAAAATACAGTATGCCTGTTAAATTAAAAGGAAAGTCAACATTAAGGTGAATATGAAATAATGGATCATTAAATTCCATTGGATAAAGTTCTTTATAAAATTCCTTGTAGTGGTCCTCCTTTAAATTTGATGGTTTTTTTGTCCAAGCTGGTTTCGTATTGTTGATTATATTATCATAAGTTTTATCAATCTTGATGATATTTCCTTTATCATCTTTTTTACCTTTAGGATCATCAATTTTCTCACTTTTTGTTCCGAACTTTATTTCTACAGGTAAAAATTTACAATATTTATTAAGTATTGAACTTATTCTGTTTTCTTCTAAAAATTCTAATGAATCTTCAGCAATATGCAAAATAACATCTGTTCCTTTTGTCTTCTTTTTGGTTTCTTCCATTGTATATTTTGGAGATCCATCACAAGTCCATCTGACAGGTGTGCTTTTTGACTTTTGACTTTTAGAAATAATCTCAACTTCTTTTGCAACCATAAAGGCAGAGTAAAATCCAAGTCCAAAATGTCCAATTATTGAGTTTTTTTTGTCTGCGTCTTTGTATTTATTTACAAACTCTTCAGCTCCCGAAAATGCAATTTGATTTATGTATTTTTCTACTTCTTCGGCTGTCATTCCTATCCCATTGTCTTTAATAGTAATTGTTTTTTCATCTTTATTTAAAATTACTTCAACTCTCAACTTGCTGATATCTGTATTTAATTCTCCAACAGTTTTAAGAGTTTTTAATTTTTGTGTAGCGTCAACAGCGTTTGAAACTAATTCTCTTAAAAATATTTCATGATCAGAATATAAAAATTGTTTAATTATTGGAAATATATTTTCTGTTTGTACATTAATGTTTCCTTTTTTCTTCATTTTTAAATTTATTTAATTAAAAGTTTATTATTGTGAATTTTTAAATGCCCTATATAATTTGTCTTTTATTTCATCTTCTAGTTCTATTTTAGCCTTTTCATACCCAAATTTTTCACCAATAATCATTCCCGCAAGAGTAGCTTCTCTAATATTATGTCCTTGCTGAAGAATTTTTAAGAGCATGTCATAGGTGTTTGTTTGTTTTTGAAATAAATTATCTGTTTTTTCTAAAAGAATATCTAATTCTTTTTCATTACATTCTAATAAGTTTAATAATTTTTCTTTTTCAAATTTACTTAAGTTTTGCATATAAATATTTTTTTAATAAGACATTGCATAAACTATGCCAAATATAAATGTTACGACATTATGTCATGAATTATTTTATTTTATATTATTAGATAGATTTAATCTTTAGTATTTTTGCGTTATGAAATTTGTACCATTTTTTATTTTTTTAGTGCTAATTGATTTGTACTTTTATTTTGGTACAGCTACATCTGTAAACAAATTAGCTGGTAATATTAGTTTTTATAAAATCTTTTATTGGCTGCTATCTGTAGTAATTTACTCTGCTATAATATATGTTATTGTTACTTATGAAAAAACTGCTAACTCAACAGGTTTCAATAATACTATTACTTATTCAAGCTTCATTTTTATTGTTTTTATAGCAAAATTTATTGGTTTATTTCCGTTGCTTTTAGATGATGTAATTAGATTTTTTAAATTTATTATTAATTTCTTTGATAAGTCACCTCACAATTACGACAACTCAAGATCAGAATTTTTGAGAAAATCAGCAATAGTAATATCAGCTTCAATTTTTTCTACTTTACTATTTGGTATGATCTGGGGTAGATACAATTTTAAAAAAAATTTTAAAAATATATTTATAAAGAACTGGCCTAGCTTTAAATCAGATTATAAAATTATTCATATTTCAGATCTTCATCTTGGAAGTTTTAATAGTGTTGAGCATCTTGAGGAAGTTGTAGAAATGATAAACGAAGAAAACCCTAATTTGGTTGTTTTTACTGGTGATTTAGTTAATAATTATTATTCAGAAGCAATCCCGTATGTAAATACGTTAAAAAAAATTAAAGCTAAGGATGGTAAATTTTCTATCTTAGGAAACCATGATTATTGTGATTATGTTGGTTGGAATAGATCTTCAGAAAAATGGAAAGAAAATTTTAAAAACTTAATTAACTTAGAAAAAAAATCTGGTTTTGATGTCCTTTTAAACGAGGCTCGTATTATCAAAGTTGGAAATAGTCAAATCAATTTAGTTGGCGTAGAAAATTGGGGTGCGGGTAAATTTAATAAAGACGGAGACTTAGATTTAGCTATGCAAGGTGTTGATGATAATTTACCAACTATTCTGTTGTCACATGATCCATCCCACTGGAATCAAAAAGTTTTAAAAAGTAAATATAAAATTGATTTACAGTTATCTGGGCACACTCACGGCATGCAATTTGGTATTGAGATTCCAGGGTTTAAATGGAGTCCAGCCAAATATAGATACAAGCAGTGGGCTGGTTTATATGCTCATAATGACAATCAAATTTATGTTAATAGAGGACTAGGCCACTTGGGTTATGCAGGCAGAGTTGGAATCATGCCTGATATTTCAGTTTTGAATATCAAAACTAAATGAAAGTATTTTACAGAATTAATGATGTAAAAAAGATATGGTCTAAAAATATATCTTCATTTCTAGACATAAATTTTCTAAAAATATATTTTAAAAATCATCAAAATATCATACACATATTTTGTGTTGATAATGATATAAAATTGTATGCTCACATTTTTAAAATTAGATTTAATAAAACTCATAATTATTTAAATACTCAATCCTTAAATAATTTCTTTTTGAAGTTTTTCAATCTTAAAGTTTTATACCTAACTAACTCATTTCTAACTAACGTCCCATCATTTGAATTTAACAAGAAAAATGTTTCTTTAGATTTTTTGACAAGTAAGATAAAATTTAATTATTCAATGATAGTAATTCCTGATTTTATGTTTTATAATTTAAAAATAAAAGAACATGATTTTATAAAATTAAATGTTGAGGATGAAATGATTTTAAAAGTAAAAAAAGAGTGGAATAGCATTTTTGACTACAAAGCTGATTTAAAAACTAAGTATCGCTCAAAGGTTAATAAAATATATTCTAAAACTAAAAATGTTCGTATAAGACAATTAGATAGTAATGAAATAGCTTCACATTCTTTAACTATGCAATCACTTTTCATGCAAGTAGTTGGGTCATCTAATTTTCAAGGTCCTTTATTTAATGTTCAATCTTTCGTTGATTTTGCAAAGCAAGATTATATGAAGGTTTTTGGTTATTTTATTGATGATCAAATGGTTGGTTTTTCTTCTGAAATATTTGACAATGAAAAAATGTATTCATACTATGTGGGCTTCGATAAAAAAATGAATAAATTAATACCAATTTATGGACGTATTTTATTAGAAAATATCAGTAATGCAATTAAACATAAAAAAGAAACCCTACTGCTAGGACGTACTGCTAATGAATTTAAAAGTAATTTTGGTGCGGTGCCAAAAAAATCACATGTATATTTAAAGATTAATAATTATTTTATTCGACTTTTCTTAAAGCCTATTTACAATAATATTCGAATTAAAAAGTGGACTCAAAGAAATCCTTTTAAATAATTTTCTTTTTTTTTTTGAATAAATAAAAATTGTATCTTGGCGAAAAAGATTTTTACTAATTTGATGAAATATTTTTTTATTTTATTGTTATTTCCTTTTTTTGGCTTTAGTCAAAATTGTACAACAGTACTATTTCCTAATAATAATACTATTGATTCAATTGTTTATTGTGTAACAAACACTACTTGTTTTGATCAATGTGATGGTGTTATCTCTATAAATATTTACGGAGATCCCAACAATGAACCATATTCTTATGAATGGTTTAATAATTCTACTCCATTTCCTGGAATTTCTACTCAAGATACATTGTGTGCTGGTGATTATATAATTACAATTACAGATGTTAACGGTGCTTTAGTTGATAATAGCCATATAAACCAACTAAATAGTCCTCCAAATTTTTCAGTTTTTACAAATTCCCTTAACGACCCATCATGCTTTGACTATAATGATGGTTCTATTGATCTAACAATAAATGGAGGTACACCATTTGATCCAGATGGAATAACAAATAGTGGTGATGAGTTTTATACTTACTTGTGGGAAGATGGTACAAGTACAGAAGATAGATTTTCTTTGGATAGTGGTTTGTATATACTAGCTATTTCTGATAAAAATGGTTGCAACAGAGTAGATTCTTTTTTATTATCTAATCCTCAGCCTGTAACATCGTCAACTATTAGTGATACTGTTAGCTGCATTGGATCTTGTGATGCAGTAGCCTTAGTTATTCCAGCTAATGGTTTTTCGCCATACAGTTATCAGTGGAGTAACGGTGATATTGATTCTCTTGCTACTAATCTTTGTTTTGGCAGCTATACGGTTGACATAACAGATGCTAATGGTTGTTTAACAACTAATACAGTTGAAATTTTAAACCCTGATAGTCTTATCTTAACTAATATAACTATTGATAGCGCTTGCTATAAAATGTGCGATGGTCAATTGTCTGTATCTATAGAAGGTGGTCAACCACCTTATTTAACTGAATGGAGTTTTTTAGGAAATGTTTTTAATAGTGGTGATACCATTACTAGTAATAACTTGTGTTCTGGTGATTATCAATTAGTTTTGTCTGATGCAAATAATTGTTCAGAAACTATTACTATTCCATTATATGAAAGAGATTCTTTTGTTATTGTTGATTTTGTAATTGATGATAGTTGTTACAACAGTTGTACTGGTCAGATTACAGTATCATTACTTAATAAATATAATCCTCCATTTATTTACAACTGGAGTAATGGTGTAAATGATACTGTAATATCTAATTTATGTCCAGGATGGGATACATTAGAAATTATTGATGGAAGAGGGTGTAGAGATACTTTTGCTTTTTATGTTGAACCAGCTGATTCCATTTATTTTGATAGTTTATTAGTGTTACACAATAAGTGTTTTGAAGATGAAAATGGAGTAATTTCTCTAATTAATATGACAGGAGGAAGTCAACCATTATCTTATAATTGGTCAAATGGTCAAGTTACTACAGCTCCAGGAATAGGTAATTTAGCATCTGGAAGTTACAGTGTCAATATAATAGATGCATTGGGCTGTTCAATTGATTCAGCTAATATTATCGTCAATGCTCCTGATTTGCTATTTGCTACAGTAAGCTCTTTAGAAAATGTAAGTTGTAATGGAGCTTCAGATGGTTTAATTGATGTTGATATATTTGGAGGTGTTGAGCCACATTTTATTTCATGGAACAATCAAATCCCTGATACAACTTTTATTGATACCCTTGTTGCAGGTGAATATATTTTTACTGTAGTTGACTCTAATAATTGTACAATTACAGATACAATTTTGATTGAACAACCAGATGCTATCTCTTTAAGTGATAGCTTGGTAAACATATTGTGTAAAGGTGACAGCACTGGAGAGATTCATCTTCAAATTAGTGGAGGAACACCAAATTATTTATTTTCAATTGATGGTGGAAATAGTTATCAATCACAAAGTTATTTTAGTAATTTGTCAGATAGTAATTATTCTGTTATAATAAAAGATGCTAATGATTGTTACTTAACATCTCCTTTGTATGACATTACTGAGCCAACTCAAATTTTAACAGTTGGATTATTACCTCCAAATTTATCTTGTTTTGGTGATACAGGTACTATCGTGTTATCAGTTAATGGAGGTACCCCTAGTTATGATATTCTTTGGGATAATGGTCAGATATCTAATAATTTAACTGGTATAGGTTCGGGCAATTACTCTGTAACTGTGTTAGACGCCAATGATTGCGAGTTAAACGAAACTATTAATATTGACCAGCCAAGTCAAATTAGTGTTAACTACACAATAACTAATCTCTCATGCTTTAATGATAGTTCTGGTGCTATTGATTTAACTACATCTGGAGGTGTAATTCCTTATTCTTTCTTTTGGAATAATGGTCAGACTACTGAAGATATAAATACTTTGTCATCATCAAATTATCAAATTAATATTACAGACGGAAACAATTGTGAATTCATACAACAATTTAATGTTACACAACCAGATTTATTAGCTGTTAGTTCGAATATAACTCATGTTAAATGTTATGGTGAAACAACCGGAGAGATTGATATAACAATATCGGGAGGATCATCTCCATTTCTAACAAATTGGTCAAATAATCAATCAAATGAAGATTTAACAAATATTCCATCAGGACTTTATAGTGTGGCTATTTCTGATGCTAATGATTGTTTTGTTTACTCAGAATATGTTGTAAATCAGCCTGAAGAAATTTTAAGCTCAATCAACACAACTGATTTGTTATGCAATAACGTTTCTGAAGGAATAATTAATATTGAAGTTGAGGGTGGTACACCCGGATACACATATTCTATTGATGATGGTCAGAGCTATCAAAACAGTAACGATTTTATTAATTTAAGTGCTGGCAATTATTCAATATGGATTAAAGATAATAATGATTGTTTGCAGAATAAATTAGTTACAATAATTGAGCCTACAGGATTTTCAACAAATGTGAATATTCAAAATATTTTAGGTTGTTATGGAGATGCAACTGGAAGTATTGATTTTCAGCTATCAGGAAACACTCCTCCTTATTCATATCAGTGGTCTAATAATGAGTCTACTGCATCAATATCATCGCTTATTGCTCAGGAATATGAAGTTGTTGTATCAGACATCAACGATTGTGAAATGATTTACTCATATTTGATTACGCAACCTGAACAAATGATTCTAACATATGACGTACAGCAAGCAAGTTGTGAAGAGAAAAATGATGGAGCAATTTTTGCAGCAGTTACAGGAGGAACAAGTCCAATTAATTTTCAATGGGGTTCAGGTGAAAATACTCAAAATATTCTTGATCTGTCAAAGGGTATTTATTCTTTAAGTGTTGAAGATGCTAGCGGATGTATTTTACCTACTGAAATAATAGAAGTAGGTTTTGATGGTCTAAATGGATGTATCGAGATTCCATCTGGTTTTACACCAAATAATGACAATATACATGATGAGTGGGTGATATATGGGCTAAATGATTTTACTGATGTTATTGTTAAAGTATATAATCGTTGGGGTCAAGAGGTGTTTAGTTCTGTTGGCTATAATCAACCCTGGGACGGTAAATACAATGGAGTTGATTTACCTACCGCTGCGTATTATTATGTGATAGAAATCAATGAGTCCGATAAAGTATTTAATGGAACTGTTACTATTAAAAGATAATGAAGAAATTACTATCTATAATGTTATTGTTATTTTCCTATTTGGTAAATGGTCAGCAGTTACCACACTATTCATTATACATGTTAAATGAAGTAATTGTTAATCCAGCTGCTTTAAGTTTAGAAAAAGAGAATAAGATTACCTTTATGTTAAGAGATCAATGGAACAGTTTTGAAGGAGCTCCAGCAACACAGTCAATATCTTACAACTATTTAAACAATGTTAAGTATAAGAGAGGAATTAGTATAATGAATGATGTAACTGGACCTATTTCTATCATCAATGCTACTCTATCAGCGTCTTATTCAATAAAATTGCAAGACAAAGATAACTTTGCTCTAGGTGCTTCGGGATCAGTCATACAATACAAAATAGATAATTCTCAAATCACATTAGAAGACGACGGTATTTTTGATCCGGCATTGTACGGTGGAGTAGACAAGGCAACAGGTTCAAGCTTAAACATTGGCGCATATTATTACCATCCAAAATATTATATAGGTCTATCTATGCCTAATATTCTTGGTAGTTCATTAAATATCAGTGACAACAAGGACAACAATAAATTAGAAAATCATTATTATATAAATGGAGGTATCAATATTAATTTAAATGAAAAAAATAAAATTATACCTTCTTTTATGTTAAAAAAAATTGGAGCCTTGCCTATTCAATTTGATTTAAATTTAAGAGGCGTTTATGATAATCTTTTGTGGGGCGGTTTATCTTACAGGACAGGAGATGCTGTTGTTGCTCTTTTCGGTGTTGATTATGGACAGTCTAGCTTTGGTTACAGTTATGATATTACAACGTCTACAATACGTATTCCATCAGCTGGAACTCATGCATTAGTATACTCTTACAGATTTAATACCAAAGAAAGGGATAGAGATAAAGATGGTGTTTTAGATAAAGACGATAAATGTCCAAAGATACCAGGTTTATTATCTTTAGAAGGCTGTCCTGACAGAGATAAGGACGGAATAAGAGATAGTGATGATAAATGTCCAGATGATTTTGGTTTAAAAGTAAATGATGGATGTCCTGATAGAGACAGTGATGGGATAATTGATTTAAAAGATAAGTGTCCAGAGGTTCCTGGATTAGCTAAGTTTGATGGATGTCCTGATACCGATGGAGACGGTTTACAAGACATGTATGATGATTGTCCTGAGGAGCCAGGGCCAGTTATAAATAAAGGTTGTCCAAAAGTACCTATTAATGATACAGTATATATTTTTGATACAATTTATGTCTATGACACATTATTTATTAAGAATTCAGTAATTGATAAAATAGACACATTAGTTAAAGAAGTGATTGTTCCTGTAAGTGATCTTAAAACAGCTTTCAAAAATGTAAAGTTTGCCTCTGATAAATATATCTTAACACAAAGATCTACAAGAATTTTAGATAGAGTTGTTGCATATTTAATCGATAAAAATTATTTAAACATCAAATTAACAGGTCATACAGATAGTCAAAATACTAATGAATATAATATGAAATTATCTGAAAACAGAGTAAAAGCTGTTCGAGACTATTTGGTGGTAAGAAAAGTTGATAGTTCAAGAATTTCAATTGATTGGAAAGGAGAGTCTGTTCCTATAGCTGATAATAATACTTCT
>MDTC01255963.1_pt1 | contig 22745 bp, 19 predicted proteins | sample 811181 | NCBI WGS metagenome assembly MDTC01 (sample SAMN05326644, study PRJNA326480) | marine metagenome | isolation source: seawater | place: Pacific Ocean: North | collected 2011 | reverse complement strand
TTTTTTCGAAGTTCTTGAATCAGTGTCTCTGATGCGCCCATCGGTTACCCCTTAACGCGGCTGAAGACATCTTCCATACGAGTCTCTAAGCTGTAATCAATGGTCGAGCTCTCGGTGGTCACACGGCAACCGCCGCGCTCCAGCAATTCATCTTTGTTCAGCAACCAACCTTTTTCTTTCAGCTCAGACTCACTGTAAACCGACTCAATAAGCTCTATGTCGTCTGGGTTTAAGTGTATAACCACTCGCTGATCGGTGACCGGTAATACCGATACTGCCTCGCGCACCGCATTGACTATCATATCTTTCGAGTGCTCAGCCGCATCCAGACAAATGACACGGGTCAGTTCGCTGACCATATCAATGAGCTCTTCCTGCACCGCTTCGGTAATACGTTCATTCGGCGTCGACAAACTTTGTAGCAAAGCATCAAGCTTTGTTCGTTGTTCTTCTATAACCTCGTTACCGGCCGCTATACCTTCTTCTTTACCGGCTGCAACACCTTCTTCTTTGCCGGCTTCATAGCCTTCGTCGTAGCCCTTTTTGAGGCCGTCTGTGCGACCGTTTTCAAAACCTTCCTGATACCCCTCGTCGCGAGCCGCCTGACGAATTTCTTCCAGCTGTTCAGCGGTTAACGGTTGAAGTTCCTCTTCTTCACTATCTTCCGCCTCCGGCGGCTCATACTGCCACCGTCTTGGTTTATTTAACGCATTTACCTGAGACCCTTCACGCAGTTCCTGCGAGGTCATGTCTGGCAAATCCCAGTGACTGAAATGCGTATTATTGTCGCGGTTGTCGCTCATACAGCTTTAATCCTTATAAGAATTCTTCACCGCCGCCACCGCCAAGCATCATTTCGCCAGCGTCAGCTAATCGACGAGCCGCCGCCAGAATGTCTTTCTGCGCCGCCTCTACGTCACTAATGCGTATGGGGCCCATGGCTTCAAGATCGTCACGCAGCATATCGCCAGCACGTTTCGACATATTCTTGAAGATTTTTTCCTGAACCGCTTCGTCGGCACCTTTCATTGCTTTTTGCAACGTTTCGCCCTCGACCTCGCGCAGCAGAGTCTGAATACCACGGTCGTCGACATCGACCAAATTCTCGAAAACGAACATCAAGTCCTGAATGTTCTGGCTCATTTCTTCGTCCTGCTCGCGGATAGAGTCCATCAACTGACCTTCGATGTTGGTATCCAGGTAGTTCATGATATTCGCTGCGGCTTTCAGGCCACCCATCTTCGCTGCCTGAGCGCCTGCCTGACCCGCGAACTGTTTCTCCATAATCTCGTTCAACTCTTGCAGTGCTGCTGGTTGAACTTCTTCTAAGTTGGCGATGCGCATCATTAAGTCTAAGCGAACTTTCTCCGGGAACTGCGCCATAATTTCGGCGCTTTGCTCAGGGTCAAGATACGACAGAACAATAGTCTGAATTTGCGGGTGTTCGTTACGAATAATGGTGGCAACCTGCTTCGAGTCCATCCACTTCAATGAGTCGAGGCCTTTCGAGCCGCCGCCCATGACAATTTGCTCAATCAGGTTACCGGCTTTGTCTTCACCCAGTGCAGAAGTCAGTGCTTTACGCACAAACTCTTCACTCTTGAAGCCAATATTGGTGAACTTCTGAATTTCTTCCAGGAACAAATGGTGAACGGCGTTGACTTTGTCCTGGTTGAAATCTTCCAGACTTGCCATGGCCATACCCACCTTCTGTACCTGCTTAGGCTCAAGGTGCTTCAGAATTTGTGCTGCGTCTTCTTCAGAAAGACTCAGCAGCAATATAGCCGCTTTTTCAACGCCCTCAAGGGAGTTCACATCGAACTCAACCTTGCCGCGTTTAGTTTTCATATCTTGATCAGGCATCTTCGTTCAACCATGCTTTTACAACTTGCGAAGACAGTTCAGGCTCGTTGGCAACCAGCGCTCGAACCGCTTTCAGCAAGTCTTCATCTTTATGCAAGTCAGGTAATTGCAGACTTCCGTCAGCACCAAACCCGACCGCACTCTCATCAAACTGCGAGGATAACAGATCAATGGTTTCATCGCCCATTGCTTCTTCGCCTTCAAATAGGGCTTCTGCATCGTCCTCGACATCCGCTTCAGGATTCATCAGTTTCTTAAGCATCGGACGAACAACGGCTAATATCAAGACCATAATAACCAGTGCGCCCATGACTAAGCGGAATGCACGCCAGAACCAAGGCTCTTCCCACAAAGGCGTTTCACCGTCACCAACCTGCGGCAATTGAGCAAAGGGTACAGACACCACTTCCAATGCATCGCCACGGTTAATATTGAAACCTAAACCACCTTGTAACAAGCGGCGAATATTGGCGAGCTCTTCCGCACTGCGCGCTTGTTGCTGTGCCTCACCACCTTCACCAGTGACTTGCTCATGGTTCACGGCAACCGAAACGCTCAAGCGCTCGATAGTGCCGGTTTGGTTTCTTGTGTGTGTAATTGAGTTATCCAGCTCATAGTTACGTGTCGCTTCACGGTGTGTACTTCCGTTCACAGAGCCAGCTGCACTACCAGCGCCCGCTTCTTCGGGTATATCCGATTCTAACGGTGGTTGGTTTGTAAGGGCTCCGGGAATACCGCCAATAGGGCTTCCGGTAGAACGGTTTTCCACAGTCATTTCACTGCGAATAGCTGGCATATCCGGGTTAAACTGGCGCTGTGTTGATTCACGCTGAGTGAAGTCCATAGTGACATCCACCTGCGCCGTATAGTTGTCATAACCCAGCACTGGAATCAGAATACTGTCAATTTTTTCTAAATATTCTGCTTCGCGTTTTTGTTCAATTTGATATTCGCGCGAGCTTTTAGCAGCCAGTGCACTTTGCGAACCAGAATTTAATAAACGGCCGGCCTGATCGGTAACGGTGACATGCTCGGTGCTTAAACCTGTAACCGAAGAAGCCACCATGTCGACAATCGACGCGACTTCTTCTTCGCTCAATGAAGTACCGCCACGAACATTCAGCATAACCGACGCTTTTGGCTGCTTCTCACGGCGGGCAAAAACGTTCTGCTTAGGTACAGCCAGCAGCACGCGCGCGGCTGATATCTTTTTCATCTCTTCAATAGCACGGGCTAACTGTACTTCGCGAGAGTGAATTAAGCGCTCTCTTTCCAGACGCTGACTGACACCAAAGCCCGGTTCGCTCATTAAAATTTCCGAGCCATCTGACTCAGCATTGCCATAGCTGACACCCGCCCGAGTCAACTCTAACTTTATCGCATCGTATTTTTCTTCAGGCACAGAAACCGTATTGCCATTCACTTTATAGTCAATGCCATTGGCATCCATATAGTCCAGCGTGCTGACTAACTCTTCGGTTTCCAGTTTACCCAAAGGGCGATACGTTGGCTCTTGCGCCCACAGCATAATGAATACGGCAATAGCAACACAGATAGCCAGTGCCAGTACCACAATAACCTGGCGCAGCATGTCAAAGTTGCCCAGCATATCCATAATGCCGGATTTCTCATTGCCTTCACCCGAAGCGCCTGTGTCCGGAGAGTCCGGAAGTGCATTGTCCTGCACCATTAAGTCTGTTGATTCAGCCACAATTAAAATCTCCAGTGCTACTGCGGTTTATACCGGCATTGACATGATTTCTTTGTACGCATCGACTATCTTGTTGCGTACCTGAACGGTTGCCTCAAAGGCAATGCTTGATTTTTGACTGGCTATCATGGTTTGTTCCAACGTTACATTGGGGTCACCAAGCTCCATACGAGTTTTTAAGTCGCCCGAGGTTTGCTGCAGCTCGTTAACATTATCGATAGCGCTTTTCAGCATATTCGAAAAGTCGGCATTCGCAGTATTTCCCGGAAGGGCATTTACATTGGTTGCCTTGTCGCTTTGAGACGCTTGTGCAGACATAGCCTGCATCTGCTGGTAGAGAGCGTTGGCTTCCACTTTCATAATTCACCCCGTCAAAAAATCATCATTAACAATTCTTAACAGATATTATGCAAGTGGAATGCCAACTTTAATTTATGGAGAGACCTTGTTCGCGGATTTTTGCTAATTTGTAACGCAGCGTGCGTGGGCTAATGCCCAGCTCATCGGCAACCGGCTTACGTTTTCCCTGGTGCCGCTGAAGTGCGTCTTTAATAATTCGATACTCTTGGTGAAACAACGAATCATCTAATTTATCGGCTGACTCCGATGCACCTTCGAGTGTGTCTTTCGTTGAGTTTTGTGAGTAACTCACTTGCTCAGGAAATACAGCTTCGCTATTGGCATCGGACTCGGTGCTTTGGTTTAACTCCAGCATTAAGTCATCAGGCTCAATCACTTCATTGCGATGCAACACCAGCGCGCGCTGAACCACATTCTCCAATTCCCTGACATTACCCGGCCAGTGATACTGGATTAAGCAATGTTTAGCATGCTCACTAAACGACACTGGCGTTTTAATGCCCGAGCGCTGTTTGTGCCGCTGCAACAGGTTTTCTGCCAACGGCAGAATATCGGCGGGACGCTCAGCCAACGGCCGCCAGTGCAGAGGAAACACATTTAAGCGATACATCAAGTCTTCACGAAACTCGCCTTCGGTCACTGCTTGCTGCAAGTCTCTATTCGATGTCGCCAGAATTCTAACATCCAATTGAATGGTCTTCCGGGAGCCTAAACGCTCTACCTGCTTTTCCTGAATCACGCGCAAAAGCTTTGCCTGTAAGTGCAACGGCATTTCCGTGACTTCATCGAGCAAAATAGTACCGCCCTGCGCCAGTTCAAACTTACCCGGCTGCGACTGTGTTGCGCCGGTAAATGCACCTTTCTCATAGCCAAACAGCATGGACTCCAGCATATTTTCAGGAATTGCTGCGCAGTTAATGGCAACAAAAGGCGCCTGTGCTCGACTGGATTGTTTATGGATATAGCGCGCCAGCACTTCTTTACCGGTGCCACTTGGGCCTGTAATCATCACACTGGCATCACTGTCTGCGACACGTTTCGCCATGGCAAACACCTGTTGACTGGACGATTCTTCCGCTACCGGACTCACGTCGTCAATAGCACCGTCCGGTAAATACCGTTGCACCAGTGTTTGTAACTTTTCGATGGAAAACGGCTTCGTCAAATAATCGACAGCGCCTTCACGCATAGCCACGACAGCGTCGTCAACTTTGGCAAAGGCTGTCATCATAATGACCGGAATATCAAACTGTTGACGATTCATGCTGCGCAGCAGCTGCAAGCCATCAACACCCGGCATTTGCACATCGCTTATTACTAACGACACTTTATTGTCTTTCAGCGCAATGAGCGCTTCTTCGCCGTTAGCCGCTTCAATACACTCACAATCAGCCAGCTCAAGTGTGTCGACAATAGCCTCGCGAAGGGAAACATCGTCTTCGACGACCAGAACATTTCGTGCATTCATAGTTTCACCGTTAGCCATAACGCACCTCGCTTACCGGTTGCTCATTAAAGCAATGAACCGGAATAGAGAGTGTGAAGCGACTGCCTTTACCCGGCTCGCTTTCCCAGTCAATGCTGCCATGATGAGCTCGTAAAACCGTTTGTACGACAGCTAAACCAAGCCCGGTGCCATTTGATTTTCCGGTAAAAAAGGGCGTAAATATTTGCGCTTGCTTTTCTTTATCAATGCCAGCACCTGCATCTATGACGGAAACACACCAGTTATTACCTTCGACATGTGTTTTGACCAATACCTCCTGGCCCGCCTGGCTGGCATCTATGGCGTTATTAATTAAATTCTGTAATGCACCAGTTAGTGCGGTTTTATTCCCTTTCAACACAGCACTGTGCCCGCATTCAGGCATGACAATATTGACATGATGCTGTGCCGCATAAGACTCAACATTTGAAGCAACCGTATTCAATAAGCTGTGCGTTGTCAGCTCTTCCAACACGGGCTTTTCGCCGCTTTTAGCAAACAACAGCATGTCATTGACCTGCTGTTCCAAATTATGCAAACGAGACAGCAATTTATGGGAGAAACGTTGCTGCTTAACCGGCGATATCATGCCTTGTGATAAGTTTTGTGCGTAGAGAATCGCAGCTGACAAAGGGGTTCGTATTTGGTGCGCTAACGACGCCACCATTTTCCCCATTGACGATAAACGCTGTAAGTGAGAAATACGCTGTTGAAGTTGCCGAGTTTCGGTTAAATCAGTTAAGACAATTAGCTGGCCTGGTTTTTCATTCACCTCAGAGGTATCTATACGAACTCGTCGCCCATTTTTTAACGACACTTCGTGCCAGTCATCGGCTTTGGGAGCGAACAGTGTCGCGACAAGATCACGCCATACTTCGCCTTTGAGCGAGTGTTCCAGTAATGATTGCGCATTGTCATTGCAGTAGTCCACAACACCGTGACTGTCGAGCAAAATTACGGCATTTGGCATCGCATCAATAATTTGATGGTAGGTCGCCATACTGACATCTCCCACTTCACACTAAGTTTTAATTAGGCTTAGTAATGCAAAATGGATGCCAGTAAATTATTGTTTTATTTCAATGAGTTAAGATGTCAAAAAATCGACAGCAGAGTTAGTCGTCTTTTTGAATACCGTACTTTTTCATTTTCTCGACCAAGGTGGTGCGCCGCATACTGAGTAGCTCAGCCGCTTTCGCCACAACCCAATCCGACTTTTCCAGTGCTTGGGCTATCATGCCGGTTTCAATCTCGCTGAGCATGTCTTTTAGGTTCACACCGTCGTCGGGTAGCTCCGAGTTTAATGAAGCGCTTGTCGACTCCTCGATATCCTCGTCGTCGTCGGAGTCGGAGAAAATAGCGTTCAGTGCTTCACGTTCAAGCACCTCTTCCGGGTAATCGGGGGTCGGGCTGCTGTGATCAATATGCTGATACTTAGGAGGTAAGTCAGACACATCAACCAAGCTGTCAGGGTGCATTATGGTCAAGCGCTCAATAAGGTTGGTCAGCTCTCGCACGTTGCCCGGCCAGCGATGATAAGACAAGGATTCCAACGCTCGGTCGGTAAAACGAACTCCGACCCCCTGCTCTTTTTTAAAGCGCTGTGTCAGTTCTTGCATAAGCAGCGGCACGTCTTCCTGACGCTCACGCAGCGCCGGCATCTCAATTGGGAACACATTCAAACGGTAATACAAGTCTTCCCTGAATTTACCGTCAATAATCATTTGTTCAAGTTCACGGTGGGTAGCGGCTACGACCCGAACGTCGGCGGCAATACTTTTAGTTCCACCAACCCGCTCGAACGTACGCTCTTGAAGAACACGCAGTAACTTTACCTGCATAGGCATTGGCATATCGCCAATTTCATCCAGAAACAGAGTACCGCCTTGCGCCAGCTCAAAACGTCCTTTCCGAGCGCCTATAGCCCCCGTAAAAGCGCCTTTTTCGTGACCGAATAATTCACTTTCTAACAGGTCACCGGGAATGGCACCGCAGTTCACCGGCACAAAGGGTCCTTTGTGTCGCTGCGACAAATCGTGAACGCCGCGTGCGACCACTTCTTTACCAGTTCCCGACTCGCCAAGAATCAGTACGTTTGCGTCAGAGCCCGCCACTTGCTCAATAAGCTGTCTGACGTGCTTCATAGCACGCCCCTGACCAACAAGGGTTTGCTCTAAGTGAGAACGTTTCGGGTGTTCTTTCTTACTCTTACGGCCAGGCATTTGTTGATGGTAGGCCTGACAGTAATGCAGCAGATTGGATAAACTCGAATAGTCAAAAGAGTCGTCCAGTGGGCCCAGCACGTTCGCTTTTTCCAACGCACTTTGGTGCTCGCTGGCCGCGCAAATAAAAGGCAGGTGTGGAACGTTACTGGCTAAGTCCCGAAGGTTATCGACACCTGTTCCAGCAATAATGCAGAGCGCTTCAGTCGGGCTTAGATCCAGCAGTTGCGACGGCTCGACCACTTTGACAGATTCACCAATAAAGGTCAGAACCGTTTCAAAATGTTGTCGGCGCTCAGGTTGCTGCTCAACCAGATAGACTGTTCTTGTTCTTACCATAGACGAATTTACCGCAACGTCCTACTTCATACTGCCCAACACAAAGGTCTCGCCCGCACTGGAAAGAAAATATTCTTCCGCTCCATCGACTTCTCGAGTCTGTGCAATCGATACCCACTGATAAAATACATTTCGATGCACTTTCGCTTCGAGCTCTCTTGGCATCACGACGTAAGGAACACCCTCTTTAATTTGTAACGGATGTTCAGAACTCAAAACAAGAGTATCACCGATATTGGTTGTTAACAGCAAGAGGCTTTCACCATCTTCTGTGCGTTGCTCCCAATCGACCACCATAAAAGGCGCATCATCGACGGTAATTTTCACTTTTTCAGCCGGCGTGATCAAAAAGTAGTCATCGTCTTTTTTTACAAGCACCGACGCGAAAAGTTTCACAAGCGCCTGCCGCTTAATTTCACTACCTTGATAATACCAACGCCCATCGCCGTCAATGCGTATTGGAATTTCTCCACAGTAGGGTGGGTCCCACTGCTCTGTGGGTGCATGTTGATGCTTTTCCAGCTCAGCAATAAGATGGTTTAACGACATACGGAGTTATCAGTCAACTAACTTCTTTTGACGCAGCAAATACCACAGTGTCGCTTCGGTGCGGTTGGACACTTTTATGGCTTTAAATATCGCAGACAAATGCACGCGTATCGTGCCTTCGGTAATGCCCAAAATGTTAGCGATTTCTTTATTAGAAAGACCTTGCGCCAGTAACTGCATAATTTCCAGCTGACGTGGCGACAAGAAGCCCTCGGCGCCACTGGACTTGTCACGAGGCTCGTTAAGGTAAGGGTCATCGGGAATGTAACGATCGCCGTTTAGCAATGCGCGAACGGCTAATTTCGCCTGCTCTGCAGTACTGTCTTTCGGTAAATAGCTACGTACCCCTACCGCCAATACCTGGCGCACTTCCGAAATAGAGCGCGGGCGTGTAAATACAACCAAATGCGCCATAGGGGCTTCTTTTTTAATTTTCTGCAGTGCCGGGCGGATTTCAGCGTCCGGTAAATCCATATCCAGGAAAATAAGGTCGTATTGATCGGCCGATAAATAACTTTCAGCGACCTCAAATGAGTCGGCTTCATAAATCGAAGGCTGATTCGCATAGTTTGTTAAAAGTTGTATCAGCCCTGCACGCATAAAAAACTCAGGGTCTATAATGAGAATCTTCATTCCGACGTCCAAATCACTCGTTCTAAAATTAACTTTTAGCATACCTAAAATATAACAGACAGCAAGTATTTCAGTTGGCGATCTTGTCTATCCATGATGAGTTGTTAATTTCTTTAACAAAAAGTTTATTATGCTGTCTGGTTTATTCGCACTAAAAAAACGCTATAGTGTGACTTTAATTTAGAAAATAAGAGTATTTTAGGTATGTTTTTTCCACGTTGTTTTTCGTTCACATCCGTTGCTGCTGCGACTATTGCCAGCGCGCTTCTAAGCACGGCTGCAGGCGCTGACACCTTATATACCAATGCCAATGGTTATACATTAACCAGCCCAGCCGGAGAAAACGCCGTTTTACAGCAGTTTTCATCAATACTGGTCGACAACGGTAAAATAAAAGCTATTGGTGGTGACGAACTCAACGAACGCTACTCAAGTACGGATGATATCGTCAACTTACAAGGTAAAACCGTTCTCCCAGGACTCATTGACGCACATGGCCATGTGCTGGGCTTGGGTAACAGTTTATTACAGGTCGATTTACGCGACAGCACATCAGTTCAGGACGCGGCTCAGCGAGTTAAACGCTACGCTGACGAACAACAAGCACTGCCGTGGATCACTGGACGCAGCTGGAACCAGGAAAACTGGGAAGAGAAGCGTTTTCCGCGCGCCAGCGACCTTGACGAGTTAGTTAATGAACGCCCCGTTTGGCTAACCCGCGTAGACGGTCATGCCGGCTGGGCTAATTCAGAAGCACTGCGTTTAGCCGGTATTGATAAAGACACCGTGTCTCCTGATGGTGGCGAAATCGTCAAAGATGAAAACGGTCAGCCGACAGGGGTACTCATTGATAACGCCATGCAACTGGTCGAAAAAGTCATACCGGAAGCTAGCTTTGAGCAACAACGACAAGCGTTTCAGCTGGCCTTCGAGCATTTAGTCGAGCGCGGTATTACGTCGGTTCACGACGCCGGTATAAGCGCAGATGAAGTATCGGTTTATAAAGGACTACATAATCAAGGACTAATGCCGCTGCGTATTTATGGCATGCTCGCAGCTACAGAGCCTAAACTACCGCAACTTTTGGCTGAGGGCCCTTACTATACCGACGACAACAAACTGACAATTCGTAGTGTCAAAATATACGCAGACGGCGCTTTAGGAAGCCGAGGTGCGGCGCTTATCGAAGATTATAGCGACGACCATGGTAATCACGGTCTTATGGTGACCTCACAAGAACAAATGATGTCGCTTTACCGGTTAATTATTCCACAAGGCTTCCAAGTCAATACACACGCTATCGGTGACCGTGCCAACCGAGTTGTACTGAATAATATCGAAAAAGCCTACGAAACAATGGGTGGCCGTAATTTGCGTAACCGCATTGAACATTCACAAATTGTGCACCCCGATGACCTGCACCGGTTTAAAGAATTGAACTTAGTCGCATCCATGCAGCCAACTCACGCGACCAGTGACAAGAACATGGCGGAAGATCGTTTAGGCAAAGCGCGCATGAAAGGCGCCTATGCCTGGCAGACGTTCCTGCAACAAGGCACTATCGTTGCCTCCGGCTCTGACTTCCCGGTTGAACTTGCCAACCCGTTTTATGGCTTACATGCCGCCGTGACCCGTCAGGACCGTGAAAATATGCCAGAAGGCGGTTGGTATGCCGATGAGAGCATGAGCCGTGCACAAGCACTGCGTTCTTTCACTATTGATGCCGCGTACTCCGCATGGCAGGAGCAGCAACTAGGCTCTTTAGAGCCGGGCAAATGGGCCGACTTTATTATTGTGGACCAGGACCCATTTGCAGTCGACGCTGAAGATATTTGGCGTACAAATGTGCAAGCCACCTATGTTGCCGGTGAACGCGTTTATTCGAAAGGAGACAATGACGAATGAGTGATGACTTTCTATTCGCAGAAGACGAAGTAGAGTCAGTCAGCGACGAGGCCATCGAACCGTACCATATTCTCATTGTCGATGATGATGAAGAAATTCACACGATAACCAAAATGGCACTCAGCGAGTTTCGTCTCGATGGTCGCCCGCTGGAGTTCCATTCGGTTCACTCAGGCAAGGAAGCTATCGCTTTTTTGAATAAAAACCGCGATATTGCCATGATGTTGCTCGATGTGGTTATGGAAACCGACCACGCTGGCTTAGACGTAGCCAAATGGGTGCGCGAAGAATTAAAAAACCGCTTAATACGCATTGTGCTTCGTACTGGCCAACCGGGTCAGGCGCCAGAAGAAGATGTCATTGCCCGCTTTGATATTGATGACTACAAAGAAAAAACTGAGCTGACATACCGCAAGCTGGTCACATTAATGTACTCATGCTTACGCGCTTACCGCGACTTAAACGCTATTGAACGCAATAAGCGCGGACTCGAAAAAGTCATTAATGCCTCAGCGGAAGTGTTTTCAGCGCGTTCAATGCAAGGCCTCTGTCAGGGCATTTTAGAGCAGTTGGTCGCATTAATTACTCACAGCGATGACGCCATGTATTGCCGCATTGATGCACTCACCGCCAGCTCAGACACCAACGAGCCCTTTGAAATTATTGGCGGCACTGGGGACTTCGAGCAGGCTGTGGGCGACCCAGTCAATAGCGAAATTGACTGGGATATTGTGCGCCCCATGCAGCAAAGCTCAAAAAACGTCGACTTTCGCATCGTAAACAACAACTATTACGGTCTGTATAAAACCAGTAGCTCGCGCCAATATTTACTGTTCATTAAGGGTGTTCGTGACTTGTCTGAGTTGGATCAAAACCTCTTAGGTCTATTTGTGAATAATAGCTCCATTGCCATTGATAACTTACAGGCCACTGAAAGCGAGCGAGAAGCGCAGCGCGAACTTCTGTACAGCGTAGGCGAAGCCATCGAGAAACGCTCTATTGATGAAGTCAGTCACCACGTGAAACGTTCGGCAGAAATGGCTGGACAGCTGGCTATTGCAGCCGGTTGTGACCACGAGCAGGCGCAAGCGTTAAAGCAAGCCGCATCGGTATATGATATTGGTAAAGTGTCGGTGCAGCTGGAGTTAGCGCAACGTGCTGACGCTCTGAGCATTCATGACTATGAAGAGATCATGCAAAAAGTCATACAAGGGCATGATTATTTGCAGCAAACGGATACTGCAGTGGCTAAAATAGCGGCCGGCATTGCGCAGGACATTCATGAACGTTGGGACGGCTCTGGCTTTCCCGCGCAGAAAACCGGCGACGCCATTAATCTCAATGCCCGTATTTTGTCAATAACCAGCCATTACGATGCACTACGCACTCAGCGCAGCTACCGTGATGCGCAGGACGCGGAAGAAGCCGCAGACTATCTGCTGAAACACAGCGGTCAGTTTTTTGACCCAGAGTTAGTCGGCCTTATGCTGGATAACCTGGATGCAATGGAAAAAATCCGCAAGCGTTATCAGGACAATCATTAAGTTATAACAGGTGTAATAAAAGGAACCACTATGGATTTACAGGCCATGCGCCGTGAATACGGTTTAGGCAGTTTGCACCGAGAGCAATTATTTGCCAGCCCGGTTGAGCAGTTCGAACACTGGATGAAACACGCCATTGATAGCGGTGTGCTGACTGACCCAACAGCGATGACGGTAGCAACGGTTAATGCTGAGGGCGTGCCAAGCCAACGCATAGTGTTGCTAAAAGGCTATAACGAGCAAGGCTTTTGCTTTTACACCAATAAAAACAGCCATAAAGGCGACGATATTCGCGGAAACAGTCAGGTTTCGCTGCATTTCGCCTGGCTTGCGCTTGAGCGACAAGTCAGCATCATCGGTAAAGCGGTTGAATTAAGCGATGAAGAAAACGACGCCTACTTTCATTCACGCCCGAAAGAAAGTCAGGTGGCCGCCCTTGCCTCCCAACAAAGTCGCCCTATCGACAGTCGAGATGTGTTAGAAAGCCATTATCAAGCGCTATTAAAAGAGTACGCCGATACCGAAGTGCCACGCCCACGTCACTGGGGTGGATATCGAGTTATACCGGACACCTTCGAGTTTTGGCAAGGCGGCAAACACCGCCTTCACGATCGTTATCAGTACACCCGCGATGGCGATGGTTGGCGAATTACCCGGTTGCAACCTTAGGCAGTTCAACTCCACAGAACTCGGCACAACGTTTTAACACTTTAAGTGTCGAGGGTGCGTAGATAACGCCTTTCTTGAGCTGCTCGCGCTTACCGGCAAGGGCAGCTTCACCCGGCACACGAACCGGTGCGTCGGAGTCAGCAGGAGCGCTGTTGCGCGCATCGTCCAGCAAACTGTCAACTTGCTTCAGAAACTCGCTTTTATCACCAAAGGCTGCCGGGTCAATCACCTGAACCCATACGGTATTTGCATCGCCGTCATCAGCTCCTTGCACACGACCGTATTGTGCCAGCGCCATAGACCAGATTTCACTAAACAAGGTTAAACCGTACCCTTTGTAGCCCAATTGCTCGCCACCAAGAGGCGCAATAGCACTGCCCGGCGACTCAAAGAAGCTGAGCGGGTCATCGGTCCATTCACCGTTCGGTTTTATCAACGCTTTATAAGGTAATTTCTCGCCATTGGCTTTTGCCTGGCGCACTTTACCCGCCGCTGTCATCGAAAAGCTGATATCAAACAGCATCGGCTCTTTTGAACTAGGTACACCCACCGCAAACGGATTCGGTGAAAACACAGCTTCTTTTCCGCCAAACGGTGCCACCGCTCGTTGCCCCGGAGTCGAGCACATTAAATTCACAACCATGCCTTTATCGGTGGCAATGGTTAAATACGCCGCCAGCGAAGCGACATGTTGGCTCCGGCGCAATACCACGGTCCCTGTTCCCGCCTGTTTCGCCATATCGCACGCCGCATTAACCGCTTGCGGAACCACATAAGGTCCCGGCAGAAACTGTGCATCCCAATTTGCGACGGCTGCACGTTCACTTAATACCACAGGCTGCCCTTTTGGCAGGCTTTTTCCGTCTTGTAACCACTGGCAATTATTCAACAATCGAATTAAGCCATGCGTACTAAAACCCAGTAAATCACCTTCTAAAAGATAATAAGCCACATTACGAGCGACCTCGCCCGAAGCCCCTGAATTGGTTAAGCACGACTGCGCCCATTGCGCTAATTCAGAATAATCAAAACGTGACACGTCGGTGTTCATGAAATTTCCTCTTGGTGACGGCTGACAGGTCGTTTAAGCTACGCATAAGACATTATCAAGGAGTACAGATTGTGTCATCTGATAACACAATAAACAGAATAGCATTGATTACCAGCGGCGGTGACGCGCCAGGGATGAACGCCGCCATTCGCGCCGTGGTATTGGCCGCGGAAAATTATGGCATTGAAGTCATTGGTTTTCGCCACGGCTACGAAGGCTTACTGAGCAACGACTTCGTGCGCCTGGACAGGGAAGACGTCGAGCACATTATGCAGTATTCGGGCACCATTATTAAAAGTGCTCGTAGCGAGCGCTTTAAAACCGATGAAGGCGGACGCGAAGCGGCAACGAATTTAGACGCGCACCAAATTGACGCTTTTATTGTCATTGGTGGCGATGGCTCTTTCCGTGGTGCTGACCATTTAGCGAAATTTTGGAACGGACCAGTCATTGGTGTGCCCGGCACTATCGATAATGATCTGTACGGCACCGATCACACTATTGGATATGACACGGCCGTGGAAACCGCTATGGACGCCCTGGATAAAATTCGCGATACCGCAGAAGCTATGGACCGCGTGTTTATTGTTGAAGTAATGGGGCGTAATGCTGGCTATATTGGTATAAGCAGTGCTATGGCAAGCGGTGCAGAGCGTATGATTCTGCCGGAGCTGCAAAAAGACAAACCGTTGACGGTCGAGGCGCTGGTAAAACACATTGAGTCAGTACAACGTGTTCGCGGAGACTCCAGCTACGTAATGGTGCTGTGTGAAAACCAGTGGCCCGGTGGCGCGGTTCGACTTGCAGAGCAGCTGGAAGATCGTCTTAACTTACCTTGTCGTCCGTGTTTATTAGGACACGTGCAACGCGGTGGTCGCCCCACTGCTATGGACAGAATTTTAGCAACACGTTTGGGCGTTCATGCGGTAGAATTAGTCCGCCAGAATCAGACCCGTGTTATGGCCGGCGTCAGCGCCAATGAGCTAAGTGCAACGCCGCTGTCAGACACCTGGACAAAACGCAAAAAACTGAGCGAAGAGCTCATTAATATTCAACAAAGTCTGTTTAACCCGATTAAGAAAAATCGGCAGAAATCGACACAAGTCGACGACTAGAAAGAGAGGTCACCAAAGCGCATGCCCGCATTGTCATTACCCGTATCGTTGAACGATCCTATTCGCCCATATTTTGGCGCGGAACACAGTACCGAATTGCATTCGGGTCATACTCATATTTTAGGGTTCGGATTTGACGGCACCGCCTGTTTTCGCAAAGGCACCAAAGAGGGGCCGGATGGCCTGCGCTCGGTTTCTGAAGACATCGAGTCTTACTCGCCGTATTTAGATGCCGACCTTGAAGACCATACCTTTTATGACTTAGGTAATTTGCGACTGGGCTTTGACGATGACGAAGAACAGCAATGGCATCATGCATTGAGTGACTTTAACCAGATTTTTGACAACGTCGACTTAGCCAAAGAAAACATCAAGTTACTAACGTTAGGTGGCGAGCACTCTATTTCCTACGCCCCTATCGTGAAGTATTTGAAGCAATACCCGGATTTAGTGCTTTTGCACTTAGATGCTCATGCTGATTTGCGCGACGGATTCCTCGGTTACCACTATTCACACGCGTCGATAATTCGCCGCTCGGTGGACCACTTCGGTCCCGGTCACGAGCTTATTCAGTACGGCATTCGCTCCGGCACTCGCGACGAATATCAGTGGATGAAAGAGCACAAAACCATTCGTAAATCACGCCAAGAGTTTTTAGAAAGCGTTGAAGCCATTGCGGCAGACAGACCGGTGTATTTGACGTTAGATTTGGATTACTTCGACCCGTCATTTTTCCCAGGCACAGGCACTCCAGAGCCGGGTGGCGAAGACTTTCACTCGTTCGTCAGCCTCATGAAAATTCTGCGTCAAAAGAACTTGGTCGGCGCCGACGCTGTTGAGCTTTCACCGCCAATAGACCCCACCGGAAACTCCAATGTATTTGCGGCTAAAGTCGTCCGCGAGTTGTTACTTGTTTTAGAGCGCTCAGGAGCCTAATTAATGTCAGACTGGAATATTGATCAAGCAGAAGAACTGTATGGCGTTAACCGTTGGGGCGCAGGTTATTTTTCTATTGGCGAAAACGGCAATATCCAAATTCGTCCGAATCATCGACTGCCAGACTTAGCTATTGATATGCAGGAAGTGGTTGAAGAGATAAAAGCCGAAGGCATTGAGCTACCGGCGGTTATTCGTTTTCACGACATTCTTCGCTCGCAAGTCGAAATTATTAACGAGACCTTTGCTCAGCAAATTCAAGACGCTGATTATAATGGTAAGTATTGCGGCGTATTTCCGATTAAAGTCAACCAAATGCGCGAAGTGGTTGAAGAAATAATGGATGCTGGTGAACCGTACAACTATGGACTGGAAGCAGGCTCAAAGCCTGAGCTTATGGCCGTTATGGCTTACAACGAGAACCCGGACGCATTAACCATACTGAACGGCTACAAAGACAAAGACTATCTGACACTGGCGCTGCTGGGTCGTCAGCTACGCCGTAAGATGATCATAGTCATTGAGAAGTACAGCGAGCTGGAAATGCTGATTCCGCTGGCCAAAGAATTAGGCGTTGAACCTATGATTGGTCTGCGCTCAAAAATGATGGTGAAAAGTGCCGGTAAATGGGCTGGCTCCAGCGGTGACCGCGCCAAATTTGGCCTAAGCATTGCCGAGATACTGAACGTGATTGAACGTTTGCGCCAGGAGGACATGTTGCATTGTGCCAAGCTCTTGCACTTCCATATTGGTAGCCAGCTGTCTGATATTCGTAAGATAAAAGAAGCCGTCAGCGAAGGCGCTCGTTTGTACGCCAAACTCATTCAGGAAGGCGTACCGCTCGAATACTTAGACATTGGCGGCGGCCTGGGCATTGACTATGACGGCACCAGTACCACCAGCGACTCTTCCCGCAACTACTCGACCGAAGAGTACGTTGCCGACGTAGTTTGGGGCGTCAAACAGGTGTGTGACTTAGAAGAGGTTCCGCACCCGAATTTAGTCAGCGAGAGTGGCCGTGCAATGACCGCACACCACAGCTGTGTCGTCACCAACATTGTCGGTGAAATAAAGCCAGCCAGCACCAATTTCGATGTCAGCCCCAGCGACGATGAGCATATTTTGGTGAAAAATATGCGTGAGCTGCACCAGTCAGGTGACCAATTTCACCCTCAGGAGCGTTACAACGACGCCGCTGGTTATAAGCAGAATGCTTATGAAGCCTTTAAACTGGGCATTTTGTCGTTACAGGAAATGGCGAAGCTGGATACCATGTATTGGCAAATACTGGCAGACATTCATCAGTCCCTCGACAAAGACGCCTATGTTATTCAAGAGCTGGAAGAGCTTGAAGATATGCTCGCCAGCCAGTACTTATGTAACTTTTCTATTTTTCAGTCAGCCGCAGACACCTGGGCCATTGGTCAGGTCTTGCCAATAGTGCCTATTTCACGTTTAAACGAGAAGCCAGAAGTTCGCTGCTCCATTGCCGACATTACGTGTGACAGTGACGGTAAGCTGGGCAAATACATTGAAGGCACCGAAATTAGCGATAACATTCCAATGCACTCTTTGCGTAAGGGCGAAGATTATCATGTTGGGCTGTTCTTAACGGGTGCGTATCAGGACGTCATGGGCGACATGCATAACCTCTTTGGTCGACTCACAGAGGTGCACGTGTATTGTCACGATGACGAGCGCGGCGACTTCTACATTGAAGAAGTGGTGCCAGGTACTTCCGCTGAAGAAGTGCTGCAAACCATGCAATACAATACGGAGTACATGGCCAAAGCGGTTAAGAAACAAATTGACCGTCAGGTTCGAAATGGTGGTCTCGCACCAAGAGCCGGTGTTCGCTGGACAAACTTTTACGAGAAATGTTTGGCCGGCAGCACCTACTTAAGCGTTGAATAATTCACCAAAACAACCGCTTAATGTGCAATTACTGAGCAAACAGTAAAAAAGGCACGAAAATCGGTTGACTCGAAACCGAAAAAAACGTTTAATACACGCCGTTGCCCGGATAGCTCAGTCGGTAGAGCAGAGGATTGAAAATCCTCGTGTCGGTGGTTCGATTCCGCCTCCGGGCACCACCATCCCTTCCAATGCCGTCCATACTTGTACTTTAAGCCTTTATTAATCAAGTACTTGGACGGGGTTGGAGTCTTTTACAGTCCATTGTAGTTTCGCACTATCCACAACTTTTTGTACACTGTTATGTAACACGGAATGAAATGTACATAAGGTGTGTTACAAAAATGCCTAAGATCCCCCAGCCGCTTACTCCTAAGAAAATCGATGCGGCAGAAAAAAAGGATAAAGAATATAACCTGGCTGATGGCCAAGGTCTGTTCTTGCGAGTTAAACCCTCGGGTAAAAAGGTATGGATCTTTAACTACTCGGAGCCGTTTACTCAGCGTCGAAAAAATCTAACGTTAGGTAACTACCCAGATCTTTCATTAAAATTGGCAAGAGAAAAGCGCCAGCAGAATCGGGAATTATTAGCCAAGGATATTGATCCTATAGCTCACCGTGACCAACAAGTTGAAAAAAAACGGGCTGCCGCCAGCAATACATTTAAAGCAGTTGCTGAACGTTGGATAGAAGTGCACCGAACCAAGGTTAAACCCGACACTACCAACAAAATTTGGCGCTCACTCGAAAATGATGTATTCCCGCGAGTTGGCTCAATTCCTATTGAACAATTAACCGCCCCCAAAGCTATAGAAGTCATTCAAGCGCTCACCAAGCGAAATAGCTTTGAAATGGCGCGTAAAGTTGCTCGTCGCATGAATAACGTCATGTCGTTTGCAGTCAATGTTGGTATCGTCCGCCATAACCCACTGACAGGCATTAATCAGATGATTCCCTCATCAAGGGTGAAGAATATGCCAACACTGGCTCCTGATGAATTACCGGAGCTCATGCGGGCTTTAAACTTTGCTAACATCAAATACGTGACTCGCTGTTTGATTGAATGGCAACTGCACACCATGGTCCGTCCCGGTGAAGCTGTGCAGGCTCGTTGGCAAGAAATCGACTTTGATAAAGCAATATGGGCAATCCCCGCAGATAGAATGAAAATGGGACGGCCTCATGAAGTGCCGCTAACCAAGCAGTCATTAGCGCTATTAGAATTCATCCAGCCACTGAGTGGCCACAGAGAGTTCATATTTCCTTCCGATAGAGCTCCCCTTAAGCATGCCAACAAAGAGACCGCTAACATGGCCCTGAAGCGTATTGGATTCGAAGGTCGTTTAGTTGCCCACGGTCTCAGAGCACTAGCCAGTACTACGCTTAACGAACAAGGCTTTGATAAAGACGTGATTGAAGTTGCGCTGGCGCATATAGACAAGGATAAAATTCGAGGGGCATATAACCGCGCCACTTACATGAAGCAGCGCCGGGAAATGATGGAATGGTGGTCTGAACATATAGAGAGTGCTTCGAGAGGCTCACTGAGCCTTTCATCAGCCGCGAAGAGGAAAGTTTGATTTCAAAGTCGGCCAACATTAAAAATTTCTTTTCAAATGCTTGAACTATTCGCTTTACAGCAGTCCGCTTGGTGCCAATTGAGGGCTATAACAAAGACTGAGCGAACTACGACATATTGGAGACTCTGAGCGACAAAGATTCTTTAAGCCTATTTATGTTTAAACCACTGCTTTGTCTCAGCTATTACAGTTTTTGTTTTCATCTGAAGAGGTCTGTGCCGATTCACACAGTAATTACAGGTAATGAAGTCAAGCCTCTGTGGGACAGGTATGCTTAAAAATCACAGGCACTGGGACGGCGGCGTCAATGCCCGGCATTAGCACAAAGAGAACCTTTGTTCGGTGAGTAACTCCGCCCACTTATTAAAATATTCCGCGAGACGTTATCAATTTGTCAACATTATTCCTTAGCGGCTTTGATTCGGTTATAAGAAAAAAAGTCACCGTGCCTGACACAGTAGTCTGTTACGTCTAAATCTTTTAGCATTTCACGAACAACCGTATTAAAAGCTTTAATCGCCTCAGAGACATCTTGAAGATCCTTCTCGTACCCGCTCCGATAATGCTCAAGAACGAAAAACTTACTCTTCTTCTCAAGACTTCTCACAGTGTCTTTAACAAGTGATGCTTTAGATTTAAATTGTTTGTCAGACCAATAGAGTTGATCCCACAGGTAGAGCCCTATCGCCCTTCTGACATTATCCGTTTCTACATCCTTTTGCTTTTCAGTTAATCCTTCACTGAACCTAATTATCTCTATCAATTCCTTTCCAAGTCGCTTGAGTTTTTTATGTGGCCGAACATCTGCAAACTTCCCACCTCCTTTCTCGTCAAAAATTTTTACAGACCGCCTCAACTGGTTTATTAATGTCCACCTTACTTGTAGCTTCAAGGCTTTTAATACGGCACTAGGAGTGCACTTATCACCTTCAATAAACAGCACGATGTCATAATCTATTGAATTTCCAACCTCACGCCTTCCATTCGGCTCCCATAACTCAAACACCATCTCCTTGAGATGAGAGTCTGTATCGTCAAGAGAGCAATAAATCACCCTATCCCAACCATCTTCAATTCCCCGAGGATGATATTTCGTCGAAATTTGTATCCCTTTGGGGTGTTCTCCTTTTTTAGGGTATAAATAGGTCTGAAGAAAATTTTTTGTAGGGTCAAAATCGTCAACTTTATCAATAAATAATTCCCAACTAACTGTATAGTCGGGCTGGGCATCTAGAGGCAAGACTAAATATCCAAATTCAAGCGTTAGCTGGTGTAAATATTCTACAAACTCAATGTCTTCTGGCGGTATTTTAGCCAGCGGATAGCCATATTCATACAAAAGTACTTCGTAACGAATATCCAAGTAACCGTCAGAGTGAGTCCGTTTATGGTAGCCATAAACTAGGCAGTTTGTGAATTCGAACAAGTCTCTTAAGTAGGCAATGTCCTGCTCTACTGGGTACATACGTGCCCCTTTAAACTTGTCAAACGTTTCAGTAATCCATCGAAAGGATTGGTCCACATTCTCATCCATGCCCTCATCAACTAACAGTAGCTGTTTGAAGTATCGATTCGTGTACTGAAAATGCCACCAGTCACGATAAATTACTTCCTTCTGAAGCGAAGCCAGCTCTTGTTTGGTTTCATTAGCTTTTGATTTCAAAGGAATAATTCCCCTTTTTTCTAATACCTCCCATACTTTGCCCGTTCCAATCTCGCTAAAACTTAGCTTTAATCTCCCGAACTTTTTACACGAAAGCAAGGAGCAACTATGCGAACAGAAGACTTGAGACAACTACCGGGTCGAGTTTTACGACTCCAGGAGGTGCTTGATTTATTGTCGATTTCAAAATCGTACCACTTTGCAAAGTTAGATAAAAACTCCAAACAGTACGATCCCACTTACCCAAAGCCGATTAGCCTAGGAGAGCGGTCGGTTCGTTACATTGAGCAAGAAGTTATTGAGTGGCTTCACGCAAGAAAGGAGGAAAGAGATGCTAGCTAAAGGTGTACCAAACTTATCAAAGCCGACGAGAGATCTTAGTAATGGGCTCTTCCATACCCCATTAGTTAAAGACGTCGTTAACTCAGTGACTGCTACAGTACAAGCTCCAATTGAGCTAACTTTACAGACGGTATTAGGTGCTATTTCCACTGCAGCACAAGGGCTGATTGATGTTGAGAGAATATACGGAGGGTCAGGACCAACATCGCTATTTTTGTGCGTCATTGCGGAGTCTGGCGAGAGAAAAACAGGTGTAGCGACCAAAGTGTTCAAACCAATTATTGACTTTGAAATACAAGAGGCTAAGAAATACGCAGAAAAGCGGGAAGTTTATGAACTTGAACTAGAAATTTTTGATGACAAAAAGAAGCTGATAAAGAAAAAACTTAGTCAGGCTATGAAGACGGGCAAAAAGGAGGCAATAGAGAGCGCAGAAGCAGAGCTCTTGGCTTTACAACGTAAAAAGCCTAAAGAACCAATCAAATCGCAATTTATTTTCGAAGACGGTACGCCAGAATCAGTGCAATTTGAAATGAGTAAAGGCAAAGGTAGCGTAGCAATAGTCTCTAACGAAGGAGGTACAGTTTTTGGCGGCCCTATAGCCAGAGGTCTCCCTTTCTTAGCCAGCCAATGGTCAGGAGAGCCGTTTACTGTTAACCGTAAAACATCGGAAAGCTTTACTCTGGCCAATACAAGACTGACATGCTCTATTTTAATTCAGTCGAGCGCGTTTGAGACGTTTCTTCAAAAGAAAGGAGTCGAGGCGCTAGGTATTGGTCTCTTGGGTCGATTCCTTTTTTGCAACCCACTAACGACTCAAGGAACGCGATTTTTAGACCAATCTAGGGTCGATTCAAAGGAGG
>MDTC01207946.1_pt1 | contig 22745 bp, 7 predicted proteins | sample 811181 | NCBI WGS metagenome assembly MDTC01 (sample SAMN05326644, study PRJNA326480) | marine metagenome | isolation source: seawater | place: Pacific Ocean: North | collected 2011 | reverse complement strand
ATTGAGCTTGGGCTTCTGATTGAGCTTGGGCTTCTGATTGAGCTTGGGCTTCTGATTGAGCTTGGGCTTCTGATTGAGCTTCGACTTGTGATTGTGCTTCGGCTTGGGCATCTGACTGAGCTTGGGCTTCTGATTCGGCTTGGTCTTTGGATTGTGATATGGATTGGTCCGAGGTTACTTTAGTTCGATGGTAAGATTGTTGTTGTGCTGATTGTCGTCCACTTTCAAATGTAGCTTCAGGAGAAGCTTTTGTAAAAGTTTCAGATGGTTTATCTGACCCAAACATTTCCCTTAAACTTTCAATTAATCTTGTTATAACACCTATATTAGTAGTTTCTCCACCTTTCAAATCAGGTGTAATATCTCGTTTAAGTTTAGCTTTTTTAATAAGTGTTTTTATTTGTAAAATTGATTTATCAATATCATCGATTACAATATTAATATTTTTATTATGTTTATTAACAGTATCGAAAAAAGTATCAAATTCTGATACATTGTTATCTGGATACATTCTCTTTATCATTCTCTGCATAATTTCAGCAGATTCTTTATAAGTTTTTTCAAGCGTGTCATTGTCTGATGAATTAAGAGTTGATTTATTAGAAATAGTACCAATTGTATTCACAAGTAATTCATATTGTTTATAATCTTCATCGGAATCGCTAAATTTATTTTTAAATTTATTAACTAATTCGTCTGAATTACGTCGCCAAATTTGAGCTTTATCAGATTTATACCACATTACTTTTTCAGAATCACTCTTACTGGAGTCAATTGGTACAAGTTTAGACCAATCATCAGGTATTTTTTCTTGTGATTCAAAAAGAGAACTCCAAGTATCCAAATAATCGTCTTTTACAAAAGGACCTTTTTTATATCCTAATCCAAATGTTCTTAATAAATGATTATGATAATCGTACTCCCAATTATTAGTATGATATACATAATCTATTGTAATTAATCTTTTAAGAAATTCATTTTCATATTCTGATATTATATTATCAGATTGTTTCAAATCAACCGGCTTTTCTCCAGAAAATGGTTTAGATGATTTTAAACTTCTTAATTTTGTAAGATTATTATTAAGTAAAGTTTTATCCATACCATCATATAAATATACAATATTAGGATTCCCAGAAGTTTTTTCTGTATTTGACCAAATAATTGTTAAATTAGGATGATTCTTTTTAACTATATTTGATAGGAAATTTTTGTATGTAAATATAGATATTTTTTCTTGTAATTCTCTTTGATATACTATATTTGATGCACCGTTTTTGTTACAATATGTTATATTTGGATTATTATTTCCATATACATGTGCTGTTAATTCGTTAAGTGAGTTCATTATTGGATCACTTTGAGTATGATCACTGCATATCTTTTTTATAGTTTTTGGATTGAATAAAATAGGCAACATTGTAAATAAATTTATACTATCGGTATCAGGTATTTTATTACGGTCTACTACATCATCATACATGTTTTCCCATATTTCTTTAAATTTATTACCATTTTGCAAATAACCTTTGATAGTTCCGTTTAATGCCTTTTGTTTATCATTCATATCAGGCAATTCTATTTTACCAAACCCACTTATACTTTTATGTATTTTATGAAAAGGTCCTATAAATTCATTATTTGTTATTTTCGATGATTTATTTGCAAGTATTTTTTTTTCATTTAGTAATCTTTGCTTATCATTTTGTATTTGTTGTAATTTAGGCAATAATTCAAACGGATCATCGGGATAATTATCATTATAAAATTTAATTAATTTGTTAATTTCGTCATCAGCAGAGTCTACTGAAAGAGATTCTAAAGACTCCTTAAATGTAAGATTATCAAGTAATTCATTAGGATCTACTTTTATTTGGGCCCATCTAACTTGTTTATTTCCATAAACATCTGTGTAATAAAATGCGTGAGACTTTAATAATGTTTTATCCTTATCTGGGTCATTTAAATCAATCTCTCTACCTTCACTATAAAAATATTTAGCAATATCAATATTTGAAAAAGATGCTAACCCACTCATTCTATTTAAATGCGTAATTTTACCAGTTTTTCCTTTTAGTTTGTTAGCAGCTTTTTCAGCAGCTTTTTCAGCTTCTTCTTTTGCTTTGTCTAAAAATCCGGATGTTTCAGATGGCCTTTCATTTAGTCTTACTTCTGAACTTTTAGTAAACTTAATTTTACTTAATTCATTTGAACTAAGACCTGATTGAGATAGTAATTTTTTTAAAAAATCTTCAGTTGATTTTCCTACACTAATTTCAATACCATCCTGTATTTTATCTTGGTTATCGCTCTTATATTTATTAACATTTTGAATAAATTTAACTAAATCATTAATATTTTTTTTTTGAGCATTATCTAATTTTATGTTTTGTGAATCACGTTCATTTATTCCAGGAATAAATCCAAGTATAAATTCATCGTCAATCAATATTTTATCTGACTTATGTAATGCATTATCATTAGTTCCTCCATATTTTGTTTCAAATACTCTCGTATCTGAATTTTGTTTTGCTTCTTTCATAGTTTTACATCTAAAGTAAAATTTATTGTCCAATAACTTATCAGAAAATATACTTGGTTGTTTAGTTTGAGGATCGATTAATAGTAGCTTAGTTTTTATAAATTGAGATATATAACTATTTGTATTTGCATCCGTTTCTACTCTTTTTTCTAAAAATTCTTTAAATTTTGCACGTGCATCGGGGTCCTTAAAAATTTTTAAATCACTATATTTAGGAAAATCTCCAGCAACAGTTTGTAAGTTTCCCTTTAGAGAAGAATTTCGTTTTTTAATTTCTTCAGTTTTTTTATAATCCTCTACAAAGTCATCTTTATTGTAATTTTGTTGATAAAATTCTAAAAAATCGCCTATTAAAATATCTACAGTATCATTATCTGGTAAAGTATTAGAATTATCTACAACCCACGCTTTACCAGTTTGATTATCTACACCAACATAATCCATACTTTTTTTACCAGTTACATTTTTATTCCAACTATCATTTCGCAGATCTTTATATTCTTTAAATTCTCCTAAAGTAACCCCCCAACTTAACCAATCTATAACATTATGATATTTTATTGTTTGATTAATATAAGGGATTTTGAAACCAGGATCTGGAGCAGCCTTATTTACAACTTCATCCGGATCATATGCTTTAGTTCCAATAAGAGTATCATTAAAGTCTTGTCCATCTACTGAATTTTGCATTGCAAATGACTGGATAACTGCTGCATTTACTTCTTCAGGTGACATAGAATCTCTATTTTTATAAAGCGTATGTAATATAGAGGGTAGTTTGTTATTTAAGGAAATCATAATATTCATTATTTGAGTAGGATTTATTTTTTTTAAAAGAGTGTTAAAATCAGTATTGTTTACATTAAATGTAATGTCATTATACAATTTTGTTGATGTAGTATTTATTACCATACCAGATACAAAATTAAATATAATAGGTGTTAAATTAATCATCATCTTAGCAACTCTGTTATTAAAAAGTACTTTAAAAATAGTATCTTTATTAGGTAGTTCATTGCAGTATTTTTTAATATAATTTGTTATATCAACAGTTATATCAGTAAGTTCTTTTTTAATTATATTAAGAATTTTATATACAAATTTTAATATTACTGATTTTTTGTAACCTAAAATAGTAGGTTCAACTAACCCAGATGCACTTTCAATTAATTCTTTTGTAAAATTACTTAATAATCCTTTAATTATACATTTAGCTATACTAAACGGTCCACTTATAATTTTAGGTGTACAACCTAATATATCCTTGGTGTACTTTAACATTTTACCATGTTTATCAAATCCAACTAATAAAGAACTGATAGTTGCAAATTTATCACTTACAGAGTCTACATCGCCATTTAAAGTACTACCTATTAAAAGACTTGTGCCAACACTTACAACATTAACTGTAAAAAGCCCACCAATTATCCATGCAGAGGTTTGTGCTATATCTTTTTTTGATCCTTTAATTATTTTACTAAGTTTTTTAAATGTTTTAGATTTTATTTGTTCATCGGTTAAATTGTATTCTTCATTTAAAATATCATTTACTTCTTTAGTATTTTTTCCCTCATCATAGAGTTGTTTTCGCCTTAAAAATTTTTTTTCTTGTTCTTCTTTTTCTTTTTTTTTCTTGTCGTACTCATTATTTTGTGGATTAATATAAAACATATTTTTTGCACAATTCCCTAATATACCTACGGTAACATCCCCTGGGGTTGGCAGCCATTTAACTAAATCATTTTCCATAACACCTAATAGTTTTTTATTATCACCAAAAAGATACATTGTACCTGATGAAAAAGTACTATTTAACGAGTTTACTAATTGTCTTGAATTTAATGATTGACTGAAAATATCTTGGGCTTGATTATTAAAAAAAATATTTATAGAGTTTTTATTACTTGTTTCTGTATTAAAAATTGAAGTAAGATCAGAGCCTAATGAAGCTCCATTTTGTATTATTCCTATAAAACTTGTATTAAAACTGCCCATGTTATTAAGTTTGGTGGTAAATTGTTTTAGTGCAGTTCTTTCAGAAATCTCGCTATCGCCCTTAAAGGTTTCTGCAAATTTGTTATTAAATAGAATATTTGCTGATTTAGTAATTGTTATACCTTCGGGGCGCTGAGATAATAAATCACTAAGTAATTTTGATTTATCGGGTTTTACACCTCCTTCTACTGGTTTTTCTAAGATATTAAGTAAAGGTTCTATTTGTTTATTAATATAATCACTATAATTAAATTGAGTTAATTCTCTAAAATATTCATCGAATATAGATTGCTTTTCTTCTATAGATTTAGAAGCTATATCTGCTAATTTATATGTTGTTGATTGTGATGATGTATTTATTGCTTGTGTAAGTATATTTTCATTTGAACCCGGTAGTGTATTCCCGACATATTTATTCCAAATTTCTGTCATAACTTTTTTAGTTTTTTCATTATTAAATACATCACTATATTTTTGTGGATCATGAAGAAACTTTAATATATTATTATCTACAGAGCCTTCTTTTAAACGAATTTCTAAACTTTTTTTAGCAAACTCTATAAATTCATTTTTTGTTAATGCTAATGAATTTAAAAATTGTTGCATTAATTGTTTAGGTACAATACCAGTGGTTTCAATCATATATAATAAACTATTAGACCATCCTGGACTGAAAAATAATGCAGGATTAACGAGTTGTGTTAATAATAAGGGACCAATAGTAGATGTAAAATACATTTGCAATGCTCTTTTGCCTAAAAAATATACCAGTTTAATAGATATAACTTTAATTTTCATATTAAAATCTTTAATTTTTTTAAGTTGTTTATACCTATATCTGTTATAAAGTTGAATAGCTCTTTCATTGCTTTGTTTATTACTTTTATTACCAAATGAATTAATTGATTTTAAAAATCCACCATTAAGAGTTATATTTATATTATCATCAGAATCATTTGGTATTGCCCCAAGATTAATATTATTGATTGAATCCATCAAGATATTATTAAGAATATTGCTATCAGTAGTTTCATCTACAGATTCAATAATGACTTCTTCTTTTTCTATTGTTTCTAAAAAATCTTTGTTTTCAACTAAATCTGTTTCAGCTTCATCTAATTCATTTTCAATAATATCATTATTAGTCTTGTATTCAAAAATGTCACCTGCATCAGCTATATCACTTTGTGATTGTTGATTCATTGATAAATTACTCAACATGTTACTATAAATTATATTAAGTTTTTAAAACGGTCTTTTATACCAAAATTTAATAGAGACAAATTTTAAAAAAAAAACATAAACTAATATTATAGTAATGGATATGAATGATATATTTAAAACAGAACTATTTGAAAATATATGTACTTTATATAAAAATGGTATGTATTATCATTCACAAGGCGAAGTAGAAGGTGCTTTAATATCTTTATCATCTTGTGCATCAATGATACATGTTATTATAACTCAATATAATAGTAAAATAAAACCATCTACAGAAAGAACATCACCGGAAAGTCCACCGACACCACCTGCTGCTGCACAAGCTGCAACGGGTGCAACACAAGCTACAACGGGTGGTACACAAGGAAATCGACATGGTGGTGGAAAACCTGATTGTGATATATCAAGTGAAACTTGCTTAGTAGAATGTAAAGGTTCTGCTGCTGCTGCATGCATACAAAAACTAAATGAAATATATAAAAGAGTACTTGGAATGGTTGAACAACTACAAATTACAATGAAACAAAATAAAAAATCTGGAAGGAATTCGTCATCTTCACAAGGTCCATCAAATGAGGATGATGGTATAAAAGATTGGGAAAAAGTATGTACAAATATTAAACCACTTGTATTTAAAAAAGGCTCTTCAAGTTGTATATTTTTTAAAGATATTGCTGGATTGGAAAATGAAAAACAGCGAATAAAAGATTCTCTTGTTAAACCATTGATTTATCCTAACTTGTATCCTAAAGTAGGTAAAGGTTTTTTATTATATGGTCCACCTGGTACCGGTAAAACTTTAATTGCTAAGGCTGCTGTTAATCAACTTCAAAAAGAAGACCCCAATACAAGTGTATTATTTTTTGCTCCCACAGGCGCAGATCTTAAGGGTAAATACGTAGGTGAAACTGAAAAAAAAATTACAGAATTTTTTAGATGTGCTAAGGAAGCGGCTTGTGAATGTGAAGGCCCATCTTCAACCGCTAAAAAAAAATATACAGCTGTATTATTTATTGATGAATTTGATTCTATTGCAAGAGATAGATCACAAGATTCTACTGGATTAGTAGCCAATGCAGTAAATACCTTATTACAAATGATGGATGGTATGCAAAGTTTTGAAAATGTATCCGTTATTGCTGCAACGAATTACCCCTGGGAATTAGATGCTGCAGTATTAAGACGGTTTGATACTCAGATATTATTAAATATACCTAATCAAACGGGTATTCTTAAGGCTATGAATATTGAATTTGAAAAATTTATTAAATTAAAATTAAAGAAGAGAACTGTATGTGATGATAAAGAAGAAACTAATAATGTTACTGATAATACTTGTTCTTTTGAGTGTGAAGAAGAACAAAATAAAGATATTATAAATGAACAACCCTATACCTTTTTTGAATTTAGTTTTAAGAGTCCTGAAAATCAGAGTTTATTAAAAGCTATTGCAGATGAAATGTACAGTGATAAAAAACATTTTTCATTTTCAGATGTATCTAAAGTTATGGGACAGGCTAAAAATTATTCAGCAACAATGGCGGTTACAAGAAATATATTTTATAAGTTTAGTAAATTAAAAAGCTTCGAAACAGATTTTATTATTAGGAAATTGAAGATGATTGATGCAAACAAAGATATAATTACACAAAATAATACTTTAAAAAGTTTAGTACGCGGTTTAGATGAAAGTTTGGCAAGAAGGCTTACTTATGTGTGGTTTTTATTACCAATTAATAAAAGAAAAAGGGTAAAAGAATTACTGGGCGATACTAGTAAACGATCTACTGCGGAAATCCAACCAGTAAAAGAAATTGTTAACGAACTTTGGCCAGAAGGAACTGATATTGGCGACGACACCTACCGCCGTATGCTTAATCCCGCAGCAACATCGGATGCTGTGCACAATACATTAACTGGTAAGGCAATTGTGGCACGAATGCAGTATGAGAGTGTTTCTAATGAAATCGGTGCTTACTTATCCGAAAATAAAGGTAAGTCAGAAAAAGATAAAGAATATATGAAATACACAAAGACACTTGAATCTTTATACTCTCGACAACGAGAGTTTGCAGAGGAAGTTCGTAAAGAAATTAAATATGCTAAAGAAAGACGCGAAGAAAAGGCCCGGCGAGAGATTGAGCAGAAAGAGCAAGAGAGTCAGCAACCGCAAGATCAAGAGCTTGTCAGAGCAACAGATGATGGTGATGAAGAATTAGATGGCGGAGGGTTACAGTATGGTGGAGGTGAAACAGTAGACAGTTTTCAAATTTATGATAATGTGAAAGAATTTTATATATCTACCTTTAATTTACCTAAAGAAAACATAGATAAAATAGAATTATTTATAAATTTTTATAGTAATTTAAGTAATATAATTAGTACTGTTAGTAATCCAATTAACTTGTTGATGTCACGTGATATGCGTCGTTCTGCAGATGTACCAGGATCACCTGAGGAATCAGTGGAAGATAAAGCACAACAATTTTTCGAAAGATTTTATATAGCAGAGATGCCACGTAATTTATTTATTAAAGGAGAAGATGATATAAAATATTATAATTCCAAAATTTTACTTAATCTTCATGAGTCATTGTGTCTTGATAGTACTAAAATTAAAGAATTATACATAAATATGGATCTTACATTAGTACAAAAATTATTAGAATTAACAATAAATATACGTAATCCCTTACCGAATTTAATTCAACAGATTCAGGCATACGGAGCTAATAAAATATTATTTAGTGTTAATTCATTAGATATATCTGAATCAGAGCGGTTACAAATATTACGCAAACTTGAGTTAGATAATGCATCTAATAAGAGACATCGTTTAGTTGATATAACAGTTGGATTTGATAAACTAATACAAAAATCAAATTCTCAAAGAAAAGAACTTGAAAACAGTCATAAATCCGAGTTTAATCATAATGAATATAATCAAATAGAAGAATTTGTTATGGATTATATGACAAATGATGTATATTGGATTATTAAAATGAGAGATTATTTAATTACTATAATAAATCATAAATCGTTTGAAAGTCATCTCGAAAAGCTTAAAAGTAATGCTTTGATTAAAAAAATTATAAGTGGGGAAGTTAAAAATTTATATAATCTGCCTGAAGATATGGCTATAAAATCAGAGATAGACTCTATTTTAAATGAATTAGGAGGATATTTATCAGTGGAAGTACTGAGATTCGATGAATCTAAAAATTCAGATATTAAAAATGAGATTTATTGTTTATGTTTACTATATCAAAATGATTTATGGGATTTATATAAAAAACCTCAATCCGACAGTGATAAAGCTAAATTAGAAAAATTATTAGCACCATATTATAAAGAGTTTATTGAAGATGAAACAAAAGTACCAGATAAATTCTTTAATAACGCAACTGATCTAAACCATATATTATTTAATTCACGGCTTACAGTATCTTGGGATAAAAAACATAATATGAGAGACTATGCTAAAAAACATATAGATGAGACTACGGTAAATTGGATCTCAGATGCGTCTGGAAAATTAATTCCTAAAGGTATCCACAATGATCATAAATTAAGAGAAAGTTATTTTGACAATATACAAAAATTACTTAAAAGTCAAAATATTGGCAGTGACATCAATGTTGGAGAGGATGGTGATGAAAATAAAAGGAATATACGCAATTTAATTTATAAAAATAATTCAGATGATGTTCAAAATTTACCAGAACCAGAACGAAAATATTATAATGAATTCTTTGACCCTAATAAACGAAATAATAAAGATATTAATCATAACATTAAATTAATGAATAATGGATATGGTTCTTTATTTAAATATAGCATATTTGATTACAGTGATTATTCTACTCTTTTAATAAAAATTTTTATAAAATTTTTGAATAACCAATTAAATAATGCCAATAATTCTTCGATGAGCCCTGAAGAAAAATCAGTTTTCAAAAAAAATATAATGCAAATTAAAAAAATAATAGAAGCTACTTATTTTTATTATAAAACTTTTGATATTCTTCATAGTGATTTAGATGAAATTCCATTATGGTGGGGTACGAGCAATAAGTTCTGGGCTAATGATATGTTACCTGATATAGACGGAAGAGATATTTTTGATTTAATAAGTGTAGATGAATATTACGCTTCCTTTATGAAAGCTGGCACATCCAAAGGAGGATTTGGCACTGGATATCTCATAACAAAGGATAGAGAATCCTCAAACGAAGACAATTTTTATTGTCAAGATTATGTGAGTAATATGAATAATAATATACCACATTATAAAATAAAGGGTTCGGTGAGGTTTAATAAGAAAGAATTTATAAAAGCTTTCAATACAGCGGACAGTATAACACAACGTCGGGAATATTTTAAAGAACTACGCTATCCTTATAATTTAAATAAGAAGGTTATTGTATATATTTTAGGATTAATACAGACAAGATTAACTGACAATAACATTAATAATATAGCTAAAATGGCTAAATTAAATAAGCCTGAAAAAAGTACTTTAATAGGACGTGTCAAAAGTTATTGGAAGGGAAGTGTACCACTGGACAATATTGACCTAGATGGAGATGAGTCGTCACCAAAAGGTCGGTCGAATGAGGCTCTTAAAATTTATAATGAAGTTAATATGAAAATGCTAAATTTAATACATGTTCTTGATGAAAATAGATTAAGGAATGTTATTTTACGTAGAACTTATACATACTGGAATCCAACATTAATAGATGATTCTATCTTTGAAGGGGGCGCTAAAAAACATCCTGTGAGATCATCGCCATTAAATAATGAACAACCGGATGGTAATGAATTAGTTATGACTTCATGTGTAGGATGGAATACTTATTTATCTTGGAAGGATTTTGATTTGAAATCACGTGGACCTGGAAAATATCTATGTGAAAGTTTAATGAATACTTTTAATAAAGAACCTATAGAACAAGAATTAAGTATACATAGGATGTATTTAACATCACAAATAGATTTGAATAATGTAAATCATAGAGGGCTATTACAATGTAACAGTACTGTAACAGATATTTTATCAAAAGTAAAAAATTTTACTAAATTAATGACACCAGGTAAAAATAAAGAGGATAAAATGAGCAAAGAGACTTTTAAAAATATATTCATAACATTAGCTAAAGAGTATAAAGATATATCTCCTATTAATTATATCGCAAAAGCTGCATATAAAATAGGTATAAAAGATGATTTAAATAATATTTATATGATTAAATTTAAAACTAATTATATACAAAGCGATTTAAATATTGTAGAAAGAGGGTATAATAAAATATCTTCTTTTTCAGATGATATATTAGATAAAATATATGATAGCATTCATGGAGGTGAAGAGGGCACTTGGGATAGCAGGATTCGGATGTTAGGTCATATTTCGGCTGGAACATTAGGAACCGCATTACCAGTTCTTTTGGCAACAGGTGGTGTATTAGCAATTACTACAATAGCGGTTCTTAGTTTAATTACATTAGGTTCAATTGCTCATGATACTAAAAAAAGAGGTTGGGTAGTAGGAGCATTACCTGTTTTGACGTGTATGGCAGCTTTCTCAGTAAGTTATTCATCAAAATATGCAAATGAGCGGAACAGTGCCGAGAAAGATCGACAAACTAGGGCTAATCAATTTAATAAAGCGATGGGTGTTCAACCAAGTAGCCTTGTACCTGATGCGCGGCCGCGGTCTAATCAATCAGGAATAAGTAATACAGTTCGTGCAATGGGAGATGTTGTAAACAGTGCTGTTGATGTGGAAAGATTTGCCCGCGGCAGCGTTGCACCAACAGCGATGAATGTTGTAAAATATGTAGGACAAACTCCATCAAAAATCGGTCATCTAACAGTAAATATTGGAAGAATATTTGGAGTTGAACAATATTTTGGTACAGTGATGAGTCATATTAATAAATTACCAGGTGGTATGGGTGCTGTTATAGCATATATAAATATGGGCGGAACACTTAAAAGTATATTTAAAATAGGAGATAATGTACCAGAAGTTAATAGATATATTGCAGATGAAATAATAGGAACTGATGATAGTGCACCAATAAATATAGATACCAATTCATATAAAAATGCATTAAAGAAAGCAATCGGAAAAAAATCTGATGATACTAATGGATTATTTGAAAAAATAATACTTCAGCATATTAGTACTAAATGCAATGAACAAATGGTAACTTCAGGTATACTTAGAGCCGTTGGTACAGGAGTTGCAAGAGTTGCAACAGGCGGATTTATTAAATATGATCCTAATAGGTTACTGGAATACAATAATGCTGATACAATGGAAATAAAAACAATAGATGACGAACAATATAATAAAATATTTGGAAATAATAAATATGAAACGATAAAACGTTTAGAAATGAGTGCAAGAGAATATTTAAAAATAATCGACATTATACCTTCTCAAATAAAAAGGGCGTTTGATGAACAACCTTCTTCTTACGATAAAGATTTAGGTAAAAAAGTTAATGATTATAATAAAGACCGTATGGCGTTTTTACAAAAAATGCGTAAAGAACAACAGAAAAAATAATGATTAAATAATTTACTATAAGAAAATCTTATAGTATATTAATATGAGTTCGAATACTTCATCTAACTTTGAAAATTTATTTTTAACAAAAATAGATATAAATATTCCAAAAGTAAAACCAATATGTGATTCTAAATCAACGGGGAATTTTAATAGTATAATTGTTAATAAAAATATAAATAAAAAAGAGTCTTGTAATACTAAAAATGAACCGCCGGAATGTAATTTAAGTGATAATTCAGATTTAATACTTAAAAATAACTATATTTCTAAAAATGATATAGATTTTATACTTAGAGCCTATTATAGAATAATTGAAAGTATATGTATTTATACACAGATATATTATAATATAGTTTTATTATGTTTTAATTATTTTAAGTTACTTATTTTATTACAAAAAAAAAATATCAAAAATGAGGATATAATCAATGATATTAAAAAAAGAAAAGAAAAAATAGACCTATCTATTAATACAATTGAAGATATTTTGAAAAACTATAATATATTTTTAGATAAAGACACCACATTTAGTTTTAATAATTTTATTAAATTACAAGACAACGATAATATAACCAGATTTAAAAAATATTGTGAAATTGAAGAAATAGAGACATATAAAAATATTAGACCTATTATTTATTGTAATATTAATAATCAGTATTGTTATAGTTCATCATTAGATAAATTTAAATATTTTAACAAGTGTGTTGTTGATAAATATAGGTTAAGATATAATAAAAATATAGCACTTCAAAAAAATCAATTAAGTTTTTATCAAAGTATTTGTCAACCCTTAAATATAAAAAAAGACGGGGACCGGTTTATTCCTGAATATTATAATAATCAGGTTAAAACAGATGACAATGCGCCTAATAATACAATTTGTAAATATTTAGCAGATACTAATATACAATATAATGTAAAAAATAAATGTATCCCAGATAAATCAGTGGAATATCAAGATGATTTATATTTACCTAATTTAACATCTAAAACATTAGTAAAATATTCACCAGCTCTTCGAAAATATTTAGTAGATAATCCTGATCTGGAAACTGAATTTAAAAATAACATACTAAAACAACATGATTATCAATCAGCCGAAGGTAGTGAAAAAAAATCATTAGAAGAACAAATAAAATTTATAGAGGAAAAAATAAAATCTTACAATAAGGTTATTATAAAGTATAGATCTGCCATTATAATGTTAAAATCGGGATTAGCTGGAGAATATAGGACAATTAAACGTATATCAGGAAATGATTTATCAAATATTTTAGACATAAAGAAAAAAAAGGAGGAGTTGGAATCATTGAACAAAGTGTATACATTTTTATCCAGTCTTGGATTAATTACAAACGAAAAGCGAAGTGAAGATACAATGGTAAAGGGATATGAATATAATTATGATTCGAAGAAAAATGAAATTATATTGAAAAATTATAAAGATTTCGAACCGTAATTTATATCAATAATATATCAATAATATATATATGATATCATTGTTAATATTATTTCTATTAATTATTATTGGTATAGTAAGAAAACCAAAAATAAATGAACATTTTAATAAAGAAGCCTGCAGTACTAATATTACAGATATTCAATATCTACATCATATGATACCTCATCACCAAGTTGCAATTGATATGAGTATACTTTTACAAAAAAAGACAAAAAACCCCACTATGCATAATATTATTAGAAAGTTAATGTGGGTTCAAAATTATGAAATAGGATTAATGAAACATTTTTTAAAAGCTATGCCAGCTAAATTTAGTAAACATAAAGAGATGAACCGCTATTATATTTCAACAGTTTCTGATTTCATTAAACCAAATTATCTTCATGTATCTAAAACTTATTGTGATCCATTGTTTTTTGACCCAAAAAAACATATGAAACATATGGAACATATGAAAATAAATGATGAAATGTATATTAAACATATGATACCTCATCATCAAGTAGCTGTAGATATGAGTAAGAAATTACTTAAAAATACTAAAAATGATTTTATGATTAATTTAGCATACAGAATTATAAGAAGTCAGCAAGAAGAAATCATTCTTTTAAATGATTTACTAAATAAGAACAATATAAATTATCAAAGTACTAATCTTAATTAGTATGAATTAAAATATTTTATTGTTTAAATTAAAATTAACCTATCTTAATTTAAACAAAATTAAAAATTTTACTTATAGCAAGCGAAACATTATCTGGTTCTAATATAGTCATTACAGGTACACTGCTTGGACATTGTAGTGTAGAATTAATATTAACCATCATATCATCTTTATCTGAAAACGGTGGACACGCTATCACCGGGTATTTACTATTAGCTGCTACTACACCACTTAATGCATTGCTTCTTCCTGCAACAGTAACCCATATCATGCTTCTATCATATGAATCGTGTTTTTCTATGTAATTAATAACTTTTTTAGTATTTTTATGTGCCGAACTATATAAAACAGACGAATAAATATTACGTGCTGCTAAACTTTTACATATTTTTTTAACGTGGAGTTCATCTTTAACGCTTCCTGCAACTATACATACAATACCATTTTTATAATAATTTAAATAAATATTTTTAGCGGTTTCCCAGGTCCAAGTATCAGATCTTTGTGGAAGTGTAATAGAATTTTGTTTATCTGTATCATCAGAATATAATAAAGTTGTAAAATTTTGATAAGCAAGTGAAACATTATTAGCTATATCAGATGGTATAGCAGGAGAATCTTTATATACATCTGCACAGTTATTTTGTAACCAGTCTCTTACCATATCTTTATCGATTTTTTTGGGAGAAACATCAGTATATGGTTCATCTTGTAAATACCAATATCTACTTGAATCACAAGTATGAACTTCATCTATTAGAATTATATTATTGTTACTGTCTCGTCCAAATTCATATTTAGTATCAACTAAACATAATCCTCTTTTACGTGATTCATTTACACCGAAATCATATAATTCAAGTGCAGCTTTAGATATTAAATCCCATTCTTTTTTTGTTAATATTTGTTGATCAAGTATTTCTTGTTCTGTAATTGGTAAATCTTCATCATCTTTAGTAGTAGGAGTAATAATGGGTTTATCGAGTTGTTGATGTTGTTTCATACCATCCTTAAATTTAAAACCATATATAGTTCTATCACCTCTGTTATACATTTTCCATATACTTGTATTGGAAGAACCAGTTAAATAACCTCTTACTATTATTTCTAATTTTATTGGATTTGTCTTTTTAACTACCATGTATTTACCAGATGACCATAAATAATGATTCGGAATAATATGCCCGGTATTTTTTAACCACCAATCACTCATTAAATTCAAGTATCTGCCTTTATTTTTAATATTACATCTATGTTTATTAAACGCACTTAACCTATCAGACGCTTCAAGTAAAAGACAATTATAACCTATATCACGCACTGTTCTGACTTTACCTTCATATACGAATGAGGTATTACTATGTACAAGATATTTGTTGTGTTCTTTTATTAAAATTATAATAGCATTTATTAAACAACTTTTTTCGTATAGTTTAATGTTTGCAGTAAATGACTCCATTGTATCTGTTGGATATATTGGAACTATTAATTCTGAAATAACAGGACCGCTATCTATCTGCGGAATAACTCTATGAACCATTACTCCCGAATATTTTATTTTACCATTATGAAATGCAGTAAATGCATCTTCTATAACATTAGAACCTTTAAATGTATTCGGTAATGCAGGATGTAAATTAATAATATTTTTAAATTCATTAATAAAATTAGAAGTAAATATATGCATCCATCCTGCTAATACTATTACGTCAGGTTTATACGGTTTAATTACTTCTGCAAGTTCTTTATCATATATTTCTCTTTGAGATTTATCTTTTAACTCTTTTTGTATTACAGGTATATTATTTTTTGTAGCAATATTAATTGCTTCACATTTTTTATTAGTACAAACAAGACAAATATTACAGGGTAAAATATTACTTTTAATAGCATCTAATACAGCAGATAAATTAGTTCCTTTACCAGATGCAAGAATTGCAAGTTGTAATTTTTTCATATAATTGTAATTAGAATAAAATCTTTATATTAATAATATTATTATAAAAATTATACCGAAATTATTTCTCCATAAATGCGATAACTTAATTTAATGTTATTTTGAAAGTTTGTAAATTGACCCTTATCTAAAATAACTAAAAATCCATTACCCATATTAAATGTTTTATACATGTCTTCTGTAGACATTCCAGATGTTTCTTGAATCCAATCACACCATACAGGTGTACTTAAATTATGACGTTTAATAGCATATTTATTTGGTAGAATTCTATTAATATTGTCTACTCCACCACCGGTTATATGACACATACCGTGTATAATGTCGGACGATAAATTATAAATTTGTTTAATTTCATTTAAATATGATTTATGTGGCATTGAAAGAGCGTGTAATACCTCATTTGATGGTTTATTAATATCTATACACTTACGTATTAATGAATACCCGTTAGTATGTGGGCCACTTGAATTAAATGATATTACAATATCGCCTATTTTAGGAGATAAAACATTTATCTTACGTATACCTACCATAGTTCCAACTAAATCGAAACAATTATCTTTATATATATCTGGCATTTCTGCAGTTTCTCCACCAGATAATACACAATCTGCGTCTTTACAAGCATCAGCACAACCATTTATGAAATTAGTAGCACAATTAATATTTAATTTACTGCTTGCAAAATAGTCAAGAAAAAATAATGGATATGCTCCCATTACCAATATATCATTTATACAATGATTTACTATATCGTGTCCACAATTATATAATCCAGGTAATCCAAAATTATTATATGCAAATATGCCTTTTGTACCAACACCATCTGTACTTGATACTAATATTGGATTATCATTATAAATACCTGATTTATTTAGTATAAATTGTCCACCAAATGATCCGTGGTCACCAATTACAGTATTATTATAAGTTTTTTCAACTATTGGTTTTATTTTTTTTACTAATATATCATTTTTATTAATATCAACACCAGACGATTTATAATCAAGTTGTTTAGGTAGTCCTATGTCTGATCTCCAATAAAATACTTTATTAGTTTGGTCTAATCCAGGTTTATCTGTTATAACATCATTAATAAAATTACTAATATTAGTTTCACATTTATTAGTCGCCTCTGTTAGAGTTTTTCCAGTGCCAATAAACGCAAAACTTCTTGAACCGAGTAATGATAATTTATTATTTTCGGTTTTTTCTACGCTTGCAACAGATATATGATCATTAAATTTATTATGATAAGTTATTTTACATTTTAAAGCTGATTTAGGATAACCTAATGGTACTAAATATTTAACAGTAGTATTTATAGGCTTCCATTTGAAATTAATGGTATCTAAATTACCTTTTATCATTGCCCTGAAGATTAAACCTAAATCTACATCCAATAATTCCATGACGTTAATAGCTTCACTATCACCGAAGCGGCAATTGAATTCAATAACTTTTATACCTTTATCTGTTTTAATAAAACTTCCATATAAAATTCCAATATATCCAAGGGATCCTGTGTTTCTTTTAAACATTTTTAATACTGTCTCGTTAATAATAGAAGCTTCATTTAAATCTTCTTCTGTTAAAAAATTAAATAAATAGTTCTCATCATATACTGATATACTACCCATACCACCAGTATTAGGTCCTTTATTATTGTTATGAGCCCTTTTAAAATCTTTTATAGGAGGCGAGTGTTTATAATTAGTACCATCACTAAATGTAAATATTGAGAATTCTTCACCAATTAATTTTTCTTCAATAATTAAATTATCGGTTGATTTAATATCATTAATAATTTTAAATCCTTCTTCTTTTCCGTTAAAATGATCATCTTGTACATAAACTCCTTTACCGCCCTTTAATCCATCACACTTGATAACACATTTAGAAACCTTATCTAAAAATGAATCATATACATCTCTATAAATTGTATGATTATTTAATGCATATTTATCAATAACTGATCCATCAGGTTCATATATTAAAAATCCATCCAAAATAGAAGGATTATATTTTGCTAATTCTGGTATAGAAAAAAGTAAATGTCTTGCTGAACTTTTGGAGCTTTCTATAGTTGAAAATTCTTTAAGGGGTGCAACACATGGATAAAGATTACTCCAACATAAGTCAGATATACCATCAACTATAGGTTTTTCTGGACCAATAAATACAATATCTGGTTGACTCTTGATACATATTCTAATAATTTCATCCTTTAATTTATTTTGTTCACATATATAATAATCTGATACAATCGAATGAATACCTGGATTTACCCATTCACCAATACAATCTACAATATGATTTTTTACAAGATTTTTAATTATTGCATGTTCACGGCCACCTGAACCAATTACTAAGAATTTCATTAATTATTTATATAATTAAGTTTTTATATAGATAATAATTATTAATTATTTGTTTAACCTCTGTACATTGTTAAATATTATTTAGTTATTTTAAATATCTTATTTCAGGAGGTTCTTTAAGCATTTCCAAAAGTTTATCAAACATTCCCATATCCTTACGTTTTTGAATGTAATCAACATGATTTTGTTTAGTTTCCCATTTTTGAATTAGTATTAATACATTTTCATCATCCATATCATTAAGTATATCAATATCAATATAACCTTCCGATGATTTAGTAAGATTTATGCCAGTTTCAGGATCATCTAACATTTGTTTAAATTCTTGAAGTTTATCATCCTTAAAATTAAATTTAGCTACAACTTTTTGTACATTCTCAATTTTTACTTCTTGAAGACTTGTATCTTCTTTAGTAGTTTGTTCAATCATATATTGTCTATATTTATCAGGATCTAATGAAAGAAACCAAGTTTTACCTACCATATCAATTGTAAAAGCACCAACTATAAAAAGTGTAATCCAATTATATACTCCAATAGGATGACTACCAAGAACATCTGAGCCACCATAATACGCAAAAAGCATCCAAAATAAATATTGATGAATCGGTCCAACAGTTAACATCATCGATGATGGTAATCTATTACCAAAAATCATATTGGCTCCCGATATCCCGCAATACAAAACACTTAAACCATTCGCAATAATATTAAAATCTCTACTGTTATCCTTTGTATCATCACAAAATAAAACAATAAGATTACTTATATATAAAGTAGTCCACATAGCATATAACCCGCATTGACCTAAAAGATGGTCTTCAATCATAAATAAAGTTTTTGTTAGCATTAGTAGTAGTTATACTTAAATAAACTTTAAAGTAATATTTAAATTGATTATAGGTTATTATCATATAATATATATTTAAAGTTAACTTAAAAATCAGCGTGTTGTTTTAAACCTAAGTTTGTAATATCTATATCAAACCAATTAGGAACTTGTTTTATTTCAGTAAATGATTTTTGAAAATACGGGTGGGGGTGTATTATATTATTAGAGGGTTCCCACTTTTCGAAATGTTTTACATAGTTTTCTAATGAGTCTGATTGACCGCCGTCTATTAAGTCAAATCTATTAGATATATTGAACAGTTTAGATTTAATATCTTTTCTTACATAAGAGTAATGGTACATTTCAATCATACCACGGTCAGCAATTTTGATATTAGAAATATTTTCTAACTTTCTTGTAGGATCTACTGTACAAGGATAAGGTGCCTCAATCTTAAATGGATAATCTTGATGTATTCGATAAATTACAGGTACACAATATGCTTCTATTTCAGGCAATAGCTCAATAGTAGGCCATTTAAAAAAATTTCTCATTTTACAACATAAACAATCTATATTATTATCGAATACATATTTTTTCATATTTTTAAGATCAGAGTCTTTATAAAATTCATCACAATCCATTGCCATAAAATAATTACAACCACCATATTTATAGCAAGCTAAACGTCCAACCTCTCTTTTCATAATTTCATTTAAATATTGATCATCAATTTTAACGTCTTTATTTCTCTCATTTTTTGATAATAACTTATTCGTTTCTTCTTCGTTAAATAGTTTAGGTCTATATTCAATTAATACATCAACTAATCTTTTATTTTGTAAATTATTTAATGTTGGGATAAGATCTTCGGAACATTTTTCTCCAAAATTAGATATTGTTTGAAAGACAATTACAACAAAATCTACTTGATTTTTTATAGACTTGATAGAGGCTTCTAATAGTTCCTCACTATTAAACACATTATAAACAGCTCCTAATTTCATCGTTTTATAATCCGTCTTAATTTCCATATCTAAATTTAAAGGACTTTTACGGCTATGATTATTTATGTTTTTATGTAAATTATCATTTAATATAAATAGACGGTCCTTATTTTTACAAAAATAGTTATATAATGTAAGCTGTTTTACATATGTTATAAAATCATTTTTATATGTATAACTATTAATTTCATCTAATGCATCATTTGGTATTTGTATTCTGCCGTTAAGCTGTATTTTGACAACACCCCTATAATATTTGCTTCTATATATATTTAATGTAATATAATCAGAGTAATTAGATATTAAATAAAATAAAAATTTCCAAACATCACCTGTCCATAAGCAATTATTGTATTTAAGTATTTTATCTTCATAAATAAAATTTTCTGGCATTTTATTTTGTTCTGATTCATTTATTGGTAATATATCATCTAATAATATATACCCATTGTTATTTAAACATTTAACTGAATTGTTGAAATCCCGTAATACATATTCAACTTGATGCATACCATCTATAAATATAGTATCAAATGTTTTCGTATTTTGTTCAAAAAATTTGTCACTTGTTTTTTTAATTATTTGATGAGAATTAAATGAAGGACAAGGATCTACACCAACCTTATCTATAGCAATTATTTCATTAAAAGTATGTCCATTCTCAATTCCTATTTCTAAATATGTAGAGTGTTTATTTAAACATGTGTTAATTACATCTGATCTTGATTCACAATAGTGAGTATTTATTTTTTTTACTTCATCATTTAAAATTTGTTTTCTATTTAAAATGATATTTGATGTATCTAAATTATTGAGTCTCTTTTCAGAATGGTCAAAATTACTTAATACTTCTTTACAGGTATCAATAACTGAGTCATAATTTGAATATATTATATTGTTACTTATATCTAATAAATTATTATATAATGAAAAATCTGATACGATAATTTTGTTTGCAAATACTAAGCGGTCACATCTTATAGATTCATGTATATTATAGCATTCAAAGTTATGAATATTTAATATAATTTTACATTTTTTTATTATTTTATCTCTTTCATCTTCCCATCCAAGAATATTTTTTATTTTAAGATCTTTATTTTTTAATAGCTCATTATATACGCGGGTTCTTCTGTAAGTAAGACTACTATCTACAGTATCAGATACCATTGGTGTTGCATTTACAATACCAATATCATAATCATATGACCCGTCACTTTTTAAAATAAAATTTTCACGTAAATTAAATTGATATGGTAGATAAACTATGGGGTTGTAACAAGTAATATTATTAATTTCAAGATATTCTATTAAAAATAATATATTTTCTAAACTATAGTCTAATATTTTAAAATTAGTATATTTTACTATATCTACTATATAACCCATTCGTAAACTTTCTGTTAACATTTCTACATTTAAAAAACATATATTATGACAGTCTAATATTACTTTACTTGTAAATTGAAAAAAATCAGGAGTAAGAATCATTTGAGTAATAATATAATTATTGTTGAGATCAAACTTGTTATTATTAAAAATGTCACTTAAGTCTGTCATAGTTATAATGTCTGTAATTAAATTTAATGAAAGAATATAATCTTTTAAAACATCAGGTATATTATGTTTATAACTGTCAAGAACTACTAATATATTTTTTACCATATTATAAGTTATACTTGAACTTTTTGTTTATATAATTATATAAACAATTATTGTAAATTAATTTTAATTGATGATACAAGATAAAATAATTAATATTAACCAAAACAGTAATATTAATGATCTTAATAATTTAAACGACAAACTAACACAAAATGAATTAATTACTCTTATTCAAGATATATCGAAATCTATCAAATTAAATATTAATACAACCATATACTCTTACAGTGAATTAGAAAAAATATTTTTTATTTTGAGTTGGTTAAGTGAAACAGATAATACAAATATGAAACATTATTCAATAGTAATATTTAAAGAATCTATAATAGGTCTTAGTTATGGAAATGTATCAGTGCAAAATAAATGCAAATGCAAATATTTAAAATTTATACTTTGTGTAATTATAATATATTTATTATTTTCAATT
>MDTC01035452.1_pt1 | contig 22752 bp, 3 predicted proteins | sample 811181 | NCBI WGS metagenome assembly MDTC01 (sample SAMN05326644, study PRJNA326480) | marine metagenome | isolation source: seawater | place: Pacific Ocean: North | collected 2011 | reverse complement strand
TCGATGGATAGATCAGCAAGGGTGGAGCAAAGGTTCAAGGCAAAGCTTTAGGACTGTTGCATCTGCTCGAGCTATAGATCCTAGAGTAATAGAGGAGGCAAAAAAGAAGCAGAAAAAACCAATGCCCTTTAGAGACAATGTACAAATGCAAGTTGGATGGAAGGGCGGAAAGTTCGGAGAAGCCCAGCCAGATATTAGAACTTACAATGAATCAGACTTTACATTTGATGACGTAACTCGAGGCATGGTTTCTGGCGTGAGACAAGAACACGCCACGGGCAAAATTATAGAGGAAAGAAATATCCTGACAGAAGATAAAGATGGAAACGCTGTTTCCGTAAGTTTTAGAGAGCTCATGTCTAAACAAAGAGATCTCAACTTCAGAAAATATGGTGTTTCAATGTCAGACTTAAGAGTGGACTATCTAAAAGAGCAGCAGTCAGAATTATTCGATAAGATGGATTCCGATGCGCGGGAATTCTATAAGGTTACTGGAGATACAAAAAATTACGATCCCTTAGAGAGGAAAAGAGTCAGGGACGAGAGAAGGGAAAATGTGGCTACAGTTAGCAAAACTCTTCGCGAGAATTTTAATCCTGAGAAAAAAATCGCTACAGAAACAATTAAAAAATCCCAACTAAGAGAGGATTTAACCTTAACTCCTGAGCAGAAAGAAATAAGAAGAAGAAAAGGGGTTGCAGAAAAATGGTATGAATTAATTAACAAACAGGAAGAAGGTCAGTTTACCGATAAAACAGGTACAGAATTGTCCAGAGATAGACTCTTAAGAAATGAACTATATGCTAAGGAGATCGGTCTTTGGGACATTCATCCAATTGCTCAACAAATAGACCAAGAAAGAAAGAGTTCGGGAACTCAAAAGAGTGCCATAGGTAAAGCTTATAAAATAAAGACTAATGGATTAGACATTAGAGATCTTAATTTTGAGCTTAAGACTGCTCACCAAATAAAAGGTCAGGCTTTACAGGATGTAATCAAAGCTAATCCTCAATTATCTATAAACACGAAGCTTAAAAAAGATCAAGAAATAATACTACCACCTAGTGTTTTTGACCCCAAAGCATCGGAAGCTTTGAGCAGTATAGCTGACCCAGTAGTTCCACAGGATTCTTTGAGTCAAGAGCGGGAAGATAAAATAACTCTACAAAACAACTCTTCCATACTGCAAGAAGCGAAAAGAAGAGGTCTAAAGTTGCAAAACGGTAAATGGGTACAAGATAAAGCAGCGATTATACAAAAGGCGGAAGAAAGAGGCTTGAAGCTTGTTGATGGTAAATGGGTTAAGATTGGCGAATCGCAAGATCTATCTTCTGTAAAAATAGATAGCACTGAAAGGGCTTTAAACAGCGTTAACGCGGTAGATACAACTAAATATTTTGAAGAAGGAAAGGAAGTTTCTGTCAATGATATACTAAGTAGAAAGATGTACAGGAAAGATCTTGATGCATTGCCATTTCAGTTTAGGCGAAGCGTAATAGACGAAGCGAGAAATAAAGGTTTAATGATTAACCAATCAATTGGAGGATGGAAACCTTATGATGTATTTCATCAAGTTGCCGTAAGAATGCCTGACGGAACCGTAGAAAGAAAATGGAGAAAAAGGCCAGAAGTAGGAACTTCCAAAGATATTTTTAATCCAAATTCTAAGTCTTATGATGATTCAAGTTTTATGGCTCAAGGTTTTATTCCTAATTTTAGTGGGCCTAGAATAGGTTATAGTGATGCTCCTTGGGCTATGCGGGAAGATGGGAAAAATATTAGCATTAGAGGAGACGCCGATAGAATTTATGGAAGGCCTAGAATGCTGCCTCCAAAAGGTAAGGCTATGTGGGATCCCGCAAATGAACCATTTAATTGGCAAATTGTAAATCAACAAAACCAGCAAAACATAGGAAAAGATGCGGCCCAAATACAAGCCGAGAGGGCTAGAGCTATACTTAGAGGAGGAGGCGCAGCTTTTGTTCCTCAGCAAGAAAGGGTATTTGTCCCTGCTCAGCCCGGAGGATTGCCACAAATTAAAACTCAAGGCCAACCAGCAAACTCTAGGCAAAAAGTTCCTTACACTCGTAATAAATCTGGATCTATCACAGTTTTCTTTGGAGGAAAATCCCATACAGTTAAACCTGCCGATCCCCGATTCAAAGAATTAAACAGTGCCATATCATCAGGACAAATGAATCAAATAGGAGCAATTCTGTCCAGACCTCAAATAATTGATAGTAAAGAAGCAGAAGTAATTCAAGAAAAACAAAATAAGGCTAACGAAGAACAAATAAGACTCGAAGAGCTGGATAATATGCGTTTAGAAATGATTCACCTAAATGATGGAGTAGAACAAGATCCCTTTGAGGCCCCAGATCCTAAGGTAATTAAGGAGCAGGAACAGCGAAAGGAAGTTCTTCAAGAAAAAATAGATCAAACTGAAGAAGAGTATCAAAACCTAATGATAACTCATCAATACGAAGAACAAAGAAAAAGAGAAGAGCAAGAAAGAAAACTAGAAGAGCAATACCAAACTTTCAAGAAAAAGACAAAAGAATCGGTACAACCTGAGCCTACACAAAGAGTAGACCGTGTTCGTATAGATCAAAAAATGGATAGTGAAACCTTTCCTGTCAGAATGCCTGATGGAAATGTAAAGCATTTAAATGTCAATAAAGAAGACGGAAATAAATATACCGCTCAAACTGAAGTATTTTGGGATGAAAAATCTGGGGCTTGGATTTCAGGCTACGACGTAAAGCCTGTATTCACAGAAGGTCCTAATGCTGAACCGAATGAAATATTTGTGGGCCCAGTAAACGATAGAGAAAAAATAGATAATCCTCTATACAATCCAGATTATGGATTTTACGACCCCGACAAGAAGGTTGTAAAAGACTCTTCAGGAATAGAAGTTCCATACAATCAATTTATTGGCTTTAAAGTTATTCCTAAAAACAAAAAGGCATCCTTACAGATGTCTAAAGAAGAGCTAGAAAAAAGGCGGGACGCTGCGTTAGCACTGAGCCATCATAATGATGCAGATTTTTGGCAAAAACAAATTGATGAGAGGTCTGACGAGTGGGAGATAGAAGAAAAATTTAGAAAAGAAAAAAATGAAAAGATTAGAGAGCAGGAATCAAGTATAGAGCAGACTTCTCTCTTGAGTCCCACATTTGACCCATTAGATTTTAGTGATAACTATTCTGCGCCCACTCCTCAAAAGAATTTTCAGGTATATACTGATCCTAACGGTAAAGAAATTCAAGCGCATATCCATAAAGTAAGTGGAAGTACGGTAGATTTAGAAACCAAAGATGGAAGACTGATTACCACGCAACTTTCTAATTTCTCTGAAGACAGCCAGTCAAAACTAAGAGGTTTTATTCAATTGCCTCAATTTACGCAGGCCGATATACAGGAACTGGAAGCTCTACAACTCAGAGGAACTTCTACAAGAGCTGAAGGGTCCATACCTAAGTTTCATAAGGGAGGGATCGTTCCTTATGAAAATGTAGATTCCCAAGGAGAAGTCCTTGCTAAATTACTTCCCGGAGAAATGGTAATTCCAAGAGAAGATGTAAAAAGCATGGCTACCAATAGAGTTCGGTCTTCTGAAGTAGAAGGTAAAAAAGCTATAGCTCAAATACCTAATTTTATTAAAACTGAAACTGATATTGCGCAAGATGAAAAATTTAAATCTCAATGGGCTCGCAATAGATTTAAATCGACAGTTGCAAAAAGAGGCCCATTAAGCGATGAAGACAAAATTTATCAAGTAGGAAATTACGCAGGTAAAATTTACGAAAAGTGGAGATCGCTACCTAACAATTTAGAAAAGAATTATCCAACATGGTCAGAAATTTCGGCATCTACCTTAGATCATTTGTCTTCAGGAGGAGAATGGAGCGGAAGTCCTGCTTCAAATGTCGGAATGAATGTAAGATTTTATAGTAAAGAAATTGCAAAACATCTGGCTACAGAAAAAGAAACTAATCGCAGAAGAAGCGAAAAAGAAAAATCTTACCGAGAATGGTTTGAGAAAAATGATAGTTCTGCGACAAAATCTTTACCAGAGGCTTTAAGGCAAGAAATTGATTTATTCTCTCCTCACATGTACGAAGAAGCGATGATGGAAGATTCTGAACGGAGTAAAGAATGGGGTGAGAAGAAAAAGGCAGACATGATGGAGTATTTCTCTAAAAAACCTGATGGAGATTTACTTCTTCCTTATATAGAAAAATATATTCAAGAGAAGCAAGTTGAAAGAAAACAAAAAGAAGAAAAAATAAATAAAGCTCTCTCCGGCGGCCTGCCTGAAAAATATAAAGAATGGGCTGATAGAAAACTCAAAAAGTACGAAGAGCTCCATAGGAAAGATGGAATTAAAATGGCTGCGAATCCAATCCCGACTTCTATAAGTTCCTCTTACTGGATGGATAGGATGTATGAAGATGTTAAATTTTCTCTTGGAAGCGTAGACGGAGGAGAGTTTATAGGCAAGCATATAATAAATTATATAGAATCAAAAATGCCCAGTGATATCGATGGAAATCCTACATTTTATTCTAATATACCTAATGATCCATTCGCTAAAGGAGATAATAGAACTATAAGTAATGAAGTTGTTCGCTCTTCCGATCAAATGACTAGAGAAAACTTTGAGAGAGAAATAACTGAAGGCGAATGGCCAAGCTATGAAACTTCTGAAGAAGACTTTCAGAGATGGAAGGAAAGCAAAAGACCTAAGACCAACCTTATGGAGCTTCCCGGGGTCAAAACTTCTTCAAAATCTATACCTGAATGGATTTTTTATGGAGACGACCCTAGAGATCCCCGATATTTAATTAAAAAAGATCAAGTTACCAATTATTTAAAGTCCCATCCAGACGCCCCTCCAATTTTAAAAAGATCTATGGACTCAAAGGCTGCTGGATCAATTCCTAATTACGCCTCCCAATTCCAAGTTGCAGAAGAAGTAAAAGAAAAAAGTTTTAATCAAATACAAGACGCAAAAATACCTAATTACTTTACTCAAGAAGAAATTGATAAATATTGGAATCCAGTATTTACTCCAAAGGGGGAAATGGAAATTAAACTTCCTAGTGGAACTAAAAAAAGTCCAACCGGAGGAAAGGTTCACGGCGGAGCTTTTAAAGCCATAGGAACTATAGATCTAGAAGATGGTAAAGGATCCTCGGTGGTTGCAATACCTTGGGCGGACTTACAAAGACACCCTCGTTATGAAGAATTCTTAAAGCATCCTGATGCCGCAGCGCCTATAGAGCGTACTGCTGTAAATCTTGCTCCAGCAGATTTCGCTGAAGATTGGGAGATAGATATGGAAAAAGCTCAATTTGAAAAACTAAAACAAACTAACCCTGCAAGAGCTGCTTCTATAGAAAGACAAAAACAACTTAGGGATAGGGAAGCTATAATACCTTCTGGAACAATAACTGATAGAGGTCTTGAAGCAAATTCAGTTCTTGACTATAAGCAATTAGAAGAAGGAAGAGTTTTATTTGATGATTTAAGATTTGTAAAAAACAAGCAAAGTTTTGGAGATACAGCCGATACAGGTACTTTAGCTACAGAAGATTTAACAAAGACTCATGTAACCGGAGCCGAGGCTAAGCAATACATCAAAAGAGATCCCAGCGGTAAGATAATTCCAGAGCAAATAGATATAGAAAAAGCTAGAATCGAGCAAATGGTTGGAAAGAAAATGGTTATATCCCCTGAGGATTTAATTCCGGGGACTAAGGAAGAATTTATAAACTTTACAAAAAATGAAGTTTTAGCATCTCATGCGGAGCGATTGACTTCTCGATTTGATGAGGCTGAGAAAGCAGGACATATAAAAAGTTCTCAAGTAAACCCCGTGACCAAGTGGGATTTGCATTCCGGCAATATAATGTACTCAAATGAATTTCTTAATTCCATGTCTGAATACCTAGGTAATGAATACGAAAAAAATCAAGGCACCATATCAGAGAGTAGCAGAAAAAATTACATTGAAAAATTGACAGACTACGTTTCTAAAAAGGAAAACAAAGCTTACGAAATTGTAGATTACGAAGGTACGGTTAATAAATTTCAAGTTGGCAATGACCTTAGAGCGCAAGCAGATAAGGGAGATACCATTGCTCAAGAAAAATTAAATAAATTTTACGATTTAGAAGCTGAGTACGAAAAAGTTGAAGGAGATAAAGAAAGACTGAGAAAAATATGGAGCCAAAAGAAAGGGTTTAAAATGCTTGAATGGGGTAAAGACTTCATGCCTTTATTGTCTGAAACTCAAGAAAGGTTCGGGACAATGAAACTAAGGGATCCCGAAGACCCAAGCAAATTGAAGATAGAGGCTGATCCTGACACTGGCCAAAGATATACATTAAGCTACTCAGAGGTTCTAGGAGAGAGAAGAGTCCCCGCTGACATATTAGACGAGCTAACAGAAGACGAGTTCAGGTCTTTAAAAGATGTAGATCCTAGACAAAGAGTAGTTAGGGCAGAGACGATGGTTGCTAGAAGAAAGCTTAGGGAAAAATTCCGAACCGAAGCGGTTGATAGTGGGGTTGAAGATATGCTTAAGTCAATGGTGGGGCGACCAGCTCCAATGGCTCCGAGACTGCCTGTTGCGAAAATGCCGCCTTTGAGTGCGCTTTCTAAAATCAAATTTAGAGCTGAAGGATCAGTGCCTAGCATTGAAGCAGAAAATGTTGATGCATTAAAAATGGAGGCTAAAATAAATGAGGTCAACAAATTTCAAAAAATAAATTCCCGTATACCTAACTACAACGCTAAAGAAGACGGGTTTTACACATTCAATTTTGAACAAGCTGAAATTGAGGAAGGCGCAAAAATAGAACGAGCAAATAAGCCTGAATCAGGAAGGCTTATGGAACTAGCAAGAGACATGGGAATAAAGGGAGATCTTTCTACTGAAAGTGCCCTTAAGGAGTCGCTTAATTTACCTGAAAACAAAAATAAACTCTTAAACTTTTTACAAGATAATCCCGTAGAAGTAGCTCATCACAGAGGCCTTAAGATGCAGACTGGAGAATCTTGGTATAATATAAAAGACGGGAACCACCGTTATGAACTGGCGCGTATGGCTGGAATTAAAAATGTTCCTGTGAGTCGTGAAAGCGGGATTGAAATATACGGAAGTGAAACAAAGGCGGAGAAAACTTCTTTTGAACTTACTCCAACTGAGAGAACTATCCTTAGAAGTAATTTAGAAGATTTTAATATTAATAGCGCAATACAAGGAGGTTACGTAAAGATCGCAGGAGAAGGTGCCTCTAACCCATTCCTTATTACGGAAGATCCTAAGTTTACAGAAGAGTTAAGGCCTAAGCAGATACAGTCATTAATGAGGTGGAGAAATAGCCGAGAAGCTAGAGAGATGTATAAAGAAAATCCGGAATTAAAAACAAAAATCGATTTTGCTGCAGACCAATTGGAAATTCAAACTTCTCCTGAAATTGAAAGAATGCCTGTGACAGATGCAATTCTAGAGACCTCTCAACCACCCAGATCCCAATTAGATCCATTCATAGGAGCGGGAAGTTCGATTGTGGCTGGAGAAGAAAGATCGGCAATATCTGAAGATGAAGCTTTTTCCGAGTACCAAAAAACAAAAGAGAAAAAAGCTCTAGTTCGCAAAAGCAGAAAACTTTTAGAGCTTTCTTCTGATTTTAGAAAGCATCTAACTGTAGAAGAATTAAAAGCTATTGAGTCTAGTAGAGATCCTGCAAAAACTGCAAAATTTTATGAAAAGATAGTAGAAAGGCGTCAAGCTAGAGCTGATAGATCAGCATTACTCAAACAGACTCTTCAGGCTGATATGATGCTAGATTTACAACTTGCCCCTCGTATGCTAGGAGACCTTCCGGATGCTAGACTCCCCGGTGCCGAAAGAATAAAACTTAGAAGAGCTGAAGGTCACGTTCCTAATTACGCAAAGAGAATTTCAGCATTAAAAACAGCTCCAAAAAATATAAATATTTCCAATGAATCTATTCCTAATTATTACCCTCAAGAGCAAATAGAAAAAGAGTGGATGCCTATCTTAAATTCCAATAATCAAGCTTCAGGTGGCGCTTTTGGAACTTATGGAAAAATGGCAGATGGCACAGCCTTAAAAATTACATGGGGGCAGCTCGAAGATATGCTTGATAAGCCACAAGTATCCGAAAGGATATTAGGAGATATGGCGGGAGCTGATGATTGGTCTTATTTCCATAATGCTCCTCTTGAAGACCTTTCTGATGTAGATGTAGATTTAGAAAAAGATTGGAGAAAAGCTTTCCCTGAAGACTTCAAGAAGGCGAAAATGCAAACTCATGGAGGAAGCATAATCCCTCATGGTGTTGTCCCCCTAGGAGCTGATTCTCCTATGAATGCTCGCTCAGATACTAGGACTATGGAGCAAGTCAGGGCTATAATGGGCGACAGAATTAATTTATCTCAACCGGTAGATGAATCAAAGCACAGTTATAAAGACATTCTAGAAACCGGATCAGTAGCTTATGAAGATTTAAGTAAGACTCATACAAATTTAGGTGAAGTAAGCAGATGGAAGCTGCCTCCAGTAATCAGAATGGATGAGAAACCAAAAAAATTAAGTGAAGATTTATTTAAAAAGATTTACCGCTCTCAAGTTTTAAGGAGTGCTCATTATAAGCTTATGGACACTCTAAAATCCGAACCTGCATTAGAGGCTTGGAAAGGCGGAGGGCCAAACGCAATGGATTTTGATCTTAATTTAAATAATATTATGACTTCCAACAAAGCTGTTTCTCAAATTGATTCAGCTTTAGGAGAGTGGTTTAATAAATCAGGCGGCCAAGTAGATCAAAAACAAATTAATAAATTTGTCGAGAATTGGTCTGATTGGGTAGTAAAACCAGAAAGTGATGCCTACAAAATAGTAGACCTTGAAATCGGGGGAGTTAATTTAGATAAGCTTGAGCCTCAGAAACTAGAAGAGATAAACTCTTTAAGGGAAAAGTGGGCTTCTGTAGAGGCTGACAAAGAGGTCATGAGGAAAGCATGGGAATCTGGTAACCTAACTTGGAATAAAGGTGCGGCCTATGATTTCATGCCTCCTTTAGAAGAAGTTACTGAAAGAAGAGTTAATCCAGAATCTGATAGATTCGTATCCAAATTAAAAGAAGGAGATAGGCCTAAAATACATTATACAGAAAGCGGCGAAGCCTTTACCAAGGCGTTTGATGTTGTAGAAGGTCCAATTAATTTACCTGCAACATATGATGATTATTTAGACGACTTGCAATCTAGGGAAATCAGAGCATTAAAAGAAAAAGGCGTCCCCGCTCAACAAGTAGCAGAGAAAGCTGAAAAATATAAAATACAAAATCAGCTTGCCGACATGGCTGAGAAAATAGGGCCACAGGCAAGCATTGAAAAACTTTTAGACCCCAGCCTTACCTTTTCCCCGGGCTTAGGAGATCTTCCAAAAATAAAATCCATATCAAAAATCCCTTCTCTTAGAGGAAAAGCTTCTGGACTAATACCAAACTTTGCATCCAAGCTACTTGCGCAAGGTTTAGTGCCTAACTTCCAAGCAGAACTTAATGAGGAATTCATAGCAAATCAGTTGGCAGAAGTAGGGCTTACCGGAGCAAGTGATAAATCTATTAACAGTATTACGCGAGAAATGGTAATTGAGTCAAGGAGAGATAGTTTCGATAAGGCTAAGCGTAATAATAAAGTTAGAGAATGGTTATTAGACAACCCAAATTCTATACCTTATAAAGAATTAAATAATATCAAGGGCTTTAAGCTCCCCGACTCACAGTCAGGATTAGGAGATCTTAAGAAGACATATGAAGATATTTTTATAGATAATTGGATAGGACAAAACCCTAGCAAAGCCAAGGACATCAAGCCAAGTGATCTTCGAAAACAAATAGGAGCAATTTTTGAAAAGGGATTGTTTATCGACGCAACTTACGAAGGGAAAGGCTCAGATACTTTGGGTGCAAATGTCGCAGAAAAAATTGTAGAGAAAAGTGAGAAAACATTACTGCGTGCAGGAGAGAAGCCGACTTCGGGGGATGAGGGAGATATTGTTGATTTCCTCACAAATGCCGCATACTTAGCTGGTACTACTTGGCTTGCAAGCGCAGGGGTTAATGCAACATACCAAAAAGCCAGAGGAAGATTCAAGACATCTAATACCTTACTAAAGGAAGATCCTAAGGCTGATAGCGTGGAAGCTAGGAAGCAAAAAGAAGTTCGAGCTTATATTGAAAGCCCAGAATTTGCACAAAAGATAGAAGAGCTCCCACTAAAATCCGCGCCAGAATTAAGTCCTATAATAGAAAAAACAAAAGAAGACGGCGGCAAATTAAAGAAAACCGCAAAAACAGGAATTGAAGTTGTTAAGCAGGCAGCAAAGGTTATTAGGCCCAGCGTAAGGGATTTATTCGTCAGAACCACAGGAGATAAAGATCCTTATAAGGTTGCAAAGTCAGACATCCCAGCGGGAGGCAATAAACATACACAATTTATAGACAATTTAAAAGAGTCTCAAGCTTTTGAATTTGCAGAACAAGTAAATATAAGCACTGAGAACAAAACCGTGGACCAAGTTAAGGATTCGCTTCAAGCACGGAGTTTTAAGAAAGGCTTTGAAGAAGAGCGCATGAGATATCAAATGACTCGAGAAGACAAAGTCTTTACTGTGGATGGGACTGAAGGAGAGAAGCAAGTAAGCTTTAGAGAAAAATACTCTCAAGATATGATGAAAGTGATCGCTAGCCAAGCTCCCGGGACAGGAATTAAAAAAGGAGTTAAGGCTTTACCTGTAGGACTAGGCAATCTCAGTTCTATAGATCCAGTAAGAAGATTCCCGTATCTTGCAGAAATGCCAGAAGTTATAGAAAAAGTGAGGGCTGATGCATCTCTTGCTTCGGAGCTAGATATAGTAACTCCAGAGTCGGCTCCTTCTTCAGTTACGCCAACCACTCAGTCAGCTCCACCAACTTCCCAGCCAGCGCAAGCAAGACAAACGTTGCCCGAACTATCGGATTTAAAAGCAGAATTAGAAAAAACTGGAAAACCTATAACTGCTGAAAGACTGGTAGTTACTCCGGGATTCCCTAAATTAAATGATGAAGCTCTTAGTGCATTCAGGGCCGAATGGATGTCTCCCGGACCATCTACTCCAGATCAATTTGGAGACAAGCCAAAACCAATTAATATAGCTCAACCAAAAGGAAAACAAGGAGATGCAAAAGATTTGGCGAAAAGACAGGCTGAATTAATTGATTGGCTTGAAAAAACTATAGCAGACCCGAATTATAAATTACCTGACACTGTAAACTTTGAAACTCTAAAAAAACAAGGGGAGCTCGCTGGCATTAAGCAAACTGAACTTGATAAATTAAAAGGGACTGGCGCTGATTTTATTGGAGATTTTATAGAAAAAAGCCGAGAATATATGCCTCCTAAATCAGTTCAGGGAAGAAGATCATCTCTTGCATCAAAGGTAACTCCAAATCCCTTAGCTACAAAGCTTAGCATGAATAAGGGAAATATGGATCCTGTTAAGGACGTAGAAAAATTGGTAGAAAAATTATTAGATCCCACCATAACGACTGTAGTGACTCCTGAGGATCTAGGAAAGGCACAGGGACTGTTAAAGAAGACTAAGGAACAAGAAAGAATAAAATTTAGAGCTGGTGGATTTATTCCTAATTTTATATCTTTGAATTCAGTGCAAATGGATCCTTCTGCGAAATCAATACTCGCTGGCGCTCCTGAATTTGCTGAAGCCACAATGAGAGCTGTTAAAGCCGAGGCATCGTTTGGTGTAAACCCCAAGGTGGTTTCTGCTCCAGAACTTGCAAGTCCCATAAATCCCGGGCTTGCAGTTGTTACCTCAGGAGATACATTAGAAAGAGGAACGCTAAGTGGAGCACGAAAAGCTCATGGTGGCAAATTAGATCCAAAAAGAAGAGTTACAGCTGGAACCATGGCTGCCGGATTAATTCCAAACTTTGCACAACAAGAAGACGGTAAAAAAAGCGCCAGTAAAGCTATTTCAGCCCCCAGAATACGCCGTACAACTCCGGGCCCTATAGTTGTTGAAGTAAATGGAGATGTTGGGGTCGCGGGCAAAGATAAACCTAAAGCTGGGGATTTATTAAGTATAGATTCTAGAATAACTACCGGGGAAAATGGTAATGTAACCCTACTGTGGGATAATGGAACTCTATCTAAGATAGATTCAAATATGGAAGACTATAGCGTTTTTGAAAAATGGGAAGAACTTGACTCGCAACGAGAAAAAAGCCATAGAGAACTTTTATCTCTCGATCAGTTTATTCGCGAGGAAGATAACGCCTTGGCGGCGTCCTCAGAGGAAAAGTCTTCTGTAACCCAACAAGAAAGAAGATTAAGGTACGAAGAGCAAGAAGAGATTTTAAGCAAAGATCCTGAATTAAGAAAACAATTTGCACCTCGATATAAAGAGGTAGACGGAGAAATAGTTCGCACTACTGCCGAAGACTTTCAGAAGACTAGTGAAGAAAGAGATGCTCGCTCTCTCGCGCTGTATAGGAAGACTCCTCCTGTTCTAGCCCTCAAGAAGGGAAACGTTACCTTTGGGGGAGGACAGTCGATCAGTGAGGGAGAAGAGGTGCCTTGGGGAACTGAGATGAATATAAACTGGAGTGAATCAGATGACCCCACGATTCCACCTTTAGCGGGGGAAGCTAAGTTATTATTCGCAGATGGTTCTGTTGAAACTTACTATCCCGATGGCCCTGTCACTATTCAAGTTGATGAACAAGCTCAAAAAGTAAGGCTTAAGCAAGAAAGTAGGGACGCTGGACTTGCACCTGATGGAAGAATGCCTATGCCTGCTGGCCCTAGAGAGGTGGAGCGTAAGTTATTAAGTAGACCTGCTTCTGACTTGGGATATCTGAACGAGGTTGATCAATCTTCTGATCGTCTTATAGATTTTGATATTGGTGATCTGGTTGTAGATGTTAAGACTTTAAGAACAGAACCATGGGAGAGTTATTACCGTGAACCAAAACGGAAGCAAAATCCAGACTATGATCCTAATGGGCCAAACTGGAAAAGGGTTCGGGGTAAGATAGGTGAGAGGCCGAAAGCGGGAGACTTTATCCGGAATGAAAATAAGTTTGTCAAGTGGCTGGAATCAGAAGAAGAGTACGACAGAAGAGTTGTTGACGCCAAAAATGACGCGATAACAAGATATAATATTCGATTGCAAGAGATGCAAAACAAACACTATCGAATGGCTACTAACCAGCGCCCACATATAGATGACCCGGGACCAATGGTCGGAACAGTTGGGTACGATGCCATTCAAGCTAATCGGCGTGCCGCAGAACTAGGAGAGCCTATTCCTTATCGATTTGAATACGGGCAAGCAGTTAAAAATGATAACAGAAGCATAGCAGAAAAAGCTTTACTCACAACCATTACGGCTCCAGCTAGAGTAGTAATGGATACAGGAGGGCTAGCATCTTCTGTAGGGGGGTGGCTAGGCGAAGGTGGCCCCATAGGAGTTGTAAATAGATTAATAGAAGGCGAAGAGAATTGGTTTACTGGAGATGATAATGCTGCTTATCAATTTGGGCGGGCTCTTCATGAGGTATCTGCTTCAACTATACCAGAAACTGCAACTGGAGGTAAGGGAGGTTATGGAGCTTTAGCTTTTGCTACGGATGTTGTTATGCCTGCGGGGGCCTTTGCAAAAACCGAAAAGGGAGCACAAATGCTCAGATCTACTGCTAGAGTTCCATCTAAGGTATCCCAAAAAATAAACTCTAGCACATTAGAAGCTTTTAAAAGAGTTACTGTTGGAAAACAGGCTGTAGGAGAAGGCGCGGAAGCAGCTACGATAAATGCAGCGAGAGAATCCATAGGCGCTGTAGGATCAAAAATAGGGGGTGCTGCAAAAGGTTACGGTCAAACTCTTCTAGATATAGCTTCTGGAGGCGGATTCTCTGTAGTGAAAATGGGAGCGCAAAAAGCGAGAGGGCAAGCCATAAGTAAATGGGATAAAGCATCTGCAATTGGAGGTTTTGCAATTGACGCAGTTACTTTAAAAATGATGACTGATCAAATTGCACAGGACCAAGGCTGGAGTGATGATTATGGCGTATGGGATTATTTCCAAGAAGATCCTCAGGCAGTAATGAAAATGGCTTTTACCGACTTTGCAATGGATGCAGTAAATTATACCAATCCCGTTGCTCTCATAAAAGACTTAACTAGCTTGATTGCTGCAAGTCCTGCAATTGTAGAAGCAGCTCAACAGGGCGAGCAAGGATATGGTTCTGTTGTCGAGTTTTACATTAAAAATAAAAAAGAAAAAGGCATCAGTAAAAAAGCTGAAGGCGAAGATGTAAACAAAAGAGTAGGCAACCAAATTGCACTATGGAATCTAAAAAATAATCCACCAGAAGAGCTAAAACAAAAATATGAAGATTTCAAGCTCGAAAATGAAACTTTAGAGGACTTTATAATCCGAGACACAAAAGGCGATGTTCAAATGTGGATGATGAGAGAAAACTATAAGGATATCAGATCTGCAAGGGTTCCCGAACTAACTGCTATCGAAATGCTCGCAAAGGAAAGCGAAGACTCCAAAAGTGGAGCTAAAGAAGCGCAGCAAAAACTAATGCAAGCCTTAGATACAGATCAAGATGGAGTGCTAACCAACGTCGAGAAACTTGGCTACACAGATTTTAGTAAAACTGTTGAAGGAATAAAAGTAATAGAGAAGATTAAGCAGACCAAGGAAGAACAAACTTTAAATAAAAGTATGTTTAATAGAGTGTTGGCAGACAATATAAAAAGAATTCTTACGGCAAAACAAAAATCTAGCAACTATGAAGCACAAATAAACTCTGGACAACTTCCAGAAATATCCACTGATTATTCCGAGAAGGCTCTAGAGAACGTTGACTTATCTATGGATGAAGCTCGGATGGCCCTAGCGGACTTACCGGAGAGGGAATTTATCAAACTCCAAAATGAACATCAATTTATAAAAGCCGATACATCTGAAGATTATGCTGAGATGATGGGCTCTCTAGAGGGTTTCACAAGGGACTCGGCACAAGTTTATGCAGATCAAAGAAGCCTTGTCCGAAAAGACTCAAGGATAACATCCCAAAAGCAAATAACAGGAGGTGCTTCGTTTGGAATGCTAAGTACCCTTATAGAAAAACAAAGCGGAGGTAAGGAAAGCTTAGTGTCTAACTTACAATCTATTCAAGGCAGTATTGGGGAAGGAATGAAAGTATATCCTGAACTTCCAGAAATGACGTTTGAAGATTTTTCTAAAGCGTTTGAGCTGACTTTTGATACAGACATACAAGATGAGGCATGGGCGGAAGGAATACCAGAAAAATTCAAGAGCAAAGGATTTATTCCTAATTTCTTCTCTAAGGCTGGTAAATGGATGTCAGGATCCCTTTTATCTCCTATCGCAAAAATGGGAGAAGTATTAGCTGCAAAGAAAGCGGGTTACAATACTCCAGTAAGGCCTTCAGATGTCAGAACTTTTGAGCAACCTTCTGGAGAAAAATATATTATAAACTCTCAAGAAAAAACCTATCCAGTAGTTAAAAAATCAACCGGAGAGGTTAGCAAAGATTTTGCAGTAGAGCCCGGAGCTGGGCCCGCCAATACTGCATTCTGGAGCGAAATGAACAGAAAAGGTCTTCAGCCCGCAGCCCAAGGAGTTATACCTCCTACTCAGCCATCTCAAGTAAATGCTTCTGTTTCTTTACCTGCGATAGACACATCCTCCCTTATGGATGCAGCAAAAATGAATAAAGAAGCTTTTGCTAGTGCGTTAGAATCTGCAAAGATAAATAAAGAAGCTGCGGAAGCAATGCAAAATATAACTGCTGAAACTATAAATAAATTCCAAGTAGATGTTGGGGGTCTAGACATCGGAGGAATCGCAGATCAATTAAAAGCTTCTCTTGCAGATCAAATTAAAAAATTAATAGAAGAAACTCTATCTAAATCATTAGATTACTTAAACCCATTTACTAATAAACCACCGGGAGCATAAAATGGCATTGCAGGAAATAAATATATCTGACGGTACTGTTTTAAGTTTTGACTATAATACAGTAAATTTTGATGGAAACTGGAGATTTGGAGTAAGAGAGAATATAAGAATATCTGTTACAAAAATAAAGTGCGGAGGAGAAACTGTTCCTGAAGGAGCTATAGGCGACCAAGCAAAAGCTTTAGATGATTTAATAGCTACTCAAGATTATATAGCTCTTACCATAAATGGGCATACTTTTGAAAAGCCTTTTCAGCTTACGAGATTTTCTTTAGATGAAGGGGATTGGCTGCTTGCAACTTCTGGGACTCTAGAGTTCCAATCTTTTCATGAGGGCAATGTAGACATAGGAGAGCTTGAGGATTATACAGGTTGGGATATGACTGACTCTGCATTTATAGAAGATTTTGCTGATGAATTTAATTTTAAAAGGGAAGCAAATGGCACATCTTATTCCCATGGAATAACATTAAAGTTTGCAGCCATAAATCCTGTAAATGGAAAACATATTACACCACCTCTCACTGCTGGGTTAGCATTGGCGCAAAACCTTATATCTATAAGACCCGAATTTAATTGGTTAAAAGAGCCTCAATTACAAGGGATTTACACAGATATAGGCTTGGACTGTAAAAGACTTTTGACGGAGAGTGTTGATGAAATAAATAACACTGTAAATGTAACTGAAACATTTAATGCTGAAAATATTAAGAGTGAATACGGATGCTTGTATTCATTTTCTGCTCAGCAATCAATTGAGGTTAATGAAGAAGGTATAATTAACGCATCAGAAAATGGAACTGTTATAAACCTAAAGTTAGGGGAAGATAATAAAAGGGCTGATCCTGAAGACTGCTTGAATAAGGAATTAGGCAATGCAACTATGTCCGGGGGAAGACTTGATAAAATATTTAATTATTACAAAGATCAACTAGCTTTAGATAGTGAATGCGAAACAGAAATACCCCCTTTAGTTAGGGATGAAGAGGGAGAATTAATATTAATTGAAAAGGGTATAGTCCGCGATTCTTTTAGAGGTAAGGCAGTATATTCTATAAAGGCAACTAATGATCCTAAGATAAAAGATAAGGCTGTTCATGAATATACAACAACAATAGAAGCTATAAATTATGATCCGACTAGTGTCTGTTTGCCATTTTTAAAAGTTTCTCAACAAGGAGCTTTTATTGGTAATGATCCTGATGGAAGGAACTTTATTGAAAACAATGGAGTTATAGAATGGGTAAAATATGAAAGAGCTCTAGAGGTTTGGGAAAAAGAATATACTAATATTAAAAATGATGCAAAAGATTGTGCTGATGCCGCACCCGAGGCATATCCTATCGTGCTTTCAAATACCCATAGTAAATATAAAGGAAGAATAAATTATAAGGTTGAGTATTCTACAGAACCAAAGTATGGAACCACTAATACTCCTTACAAGTTATGGACTTATAATTATCAAGATGACGAGACTGCGGGTGGAGGAGATTGTGTTTTTCAACATACTTTACAAAATGTGGCAAATAAAGATGACAACGTTCAGTTGTTACAAAAAAGAAATACTACTGTAACTCCTAGCTCCTCCATGACTCAAAGAATGGTTGGAAAAAGAAACGCCACCATAAAGCAGTTGACTCAAAAAATGATTACAAAAGCCACTCCAAAATCTGATGGGCCAAAAACAGTAAAAGATTGTAATTATAGTTTTAATCCAGAAAACGATATAATCGTTGACGCAACATTTAATTGGGAATAATATGTCTGATCCATGTGATGATTATCCTCCGGTCCCTCATTTAGGGAATCCTTCACTGGTTACTTGGGGCACAGAAGAAGTCGGGGATAATATAAATATAAAAGTACCTTTTGTATCAAAAGAGGTAGAGTATGTTAGGGGTTATTATGAAGCTCCAATGGGAGACGAAGGAGACGGAGGAGGGACAGATAGGTGGATAGAAAAAGAAGTTTGGACTTTAAATGGGCAGATAGTAGAATGTAAAGGGTACAAAGAAATTCTTGCAGCCCAAGAAACTCTAAGGGGTATTTTCTCTCAAGATTGGCAAGAATTAAAGGTTGGTGGCGGAGGGGATGCGCTAGAAATATTATTTTATGGCAGAGTAGTAAGCATTAGTTTTGGAGAATCAGATTACGTTGATGATATCCCTTACACTGTTATAATAGAAGGATATAGAAGTGCAGATGATTTAGCTGCATCTAGGGCGGTTGTTGATCCTGTAGCTTCATACACTTGGACAGAAGCTGAGGATGCAACTATGGAATTAAGATATGAAGTTTCTGCAAAAGGTATTGTTACAAGCGACGCAGAGAATAACGCATTAGAAAATGCAAAAAATTTCGTATTTGATTATCTTTCGGAAGATAATAAAATTTTTAAAGCTACATCAGAAGATTTTCAGCCATACATAATATATAAAGATAAAAATTATGAAGGGAAAAGGTATTTAATTTCAGATGAAGAAAAAATAGACAGAGTCGCAGGCTCTTATGGAATAGTTAGGGTTTACAAAATAGATCAAACTCAAGGGCAGTTTAGCTCAGTGTTAAGATATACCACTGATTCCTCAAAGCGTTTTGGAGAAATTAAAAGATTAACTTTTTCAGGTTCTATAGAAATAGGTTATAGGGGAGATATTAATGCTGAAGATCCTGTTGACATACAAAAAAACATAGGAGAACTAAGAGATAGATATTATTCATTTAAGAAAGAAAATTTAATAGATCCAGACACTAAGGAGGCTCTTTCAAGTAAAAATATAATTTCAGAAAAAGTTGACGAAGACGAGCTTGGGGGATTACTAACTTTTAATATAGTTTTTGGCGAACCTCAAGTATGTATAGACGATTATGATGTAACTGTTGAGGAAAGTTCTGAGTCAAGTTTAGTTCGCGTAACTGTAAGTGGGCAGGCGAGCTATAAAGGCCCTTGCGACTGGGAAGCTCTTTTGCAATGTTTTTATAAAACACCTGACTTAACCTGCAAGATAAAATCAGAAATTGTAGCAGAAAAGTGTTACGATAGAGCATACGAAGCTTATCGTCAATTTCAAAAAGATAATACAGAGGTAAATACAAATGGAGCAGTAGTTAACAAGTTTCCTTTAAATCTAACAATAACGGAAGACCCTAATAATAAACTTATAAATTATGTAGCAACATTTAATGATAGATATAGTTATGGAGCCCAATCTTTTGATTATACAATATCTGTAACTCCTCCAGTCCAACAGGTTATACTTAACTCTTTTCAAGAGATTGCTACAGATGAATCTGATGGAGATAAGACTAGTTGCGGAATAGCAACTCCAGCCAAATCTCATCATTATCAAGACTTAGGGATCTCTAGAGCTGGTTCTGTGACAGGAAAGCTAACTATAGTAGGGAAGTCTGATCAGGATGGTTTTAAATTTTTAGAAGGTAAAGCTACTCAAGCGATAGGAGGAGCTTCCGATATGTTTTTAACTAAAAAAAATCAAGGCGGTAACGATACCGATGAATGCTATGCAGGGGGAGGATCCATAGGACAGAGTTTTCAGACTCATGATTGCGCTTGGATCTTTCAAAAATCTGGCGACGTAATAAATCCATCTTCATCCGATAGAACTTCAATTACCAAAATACATTTTGGGAGTAATTAAATGAGCGCAGAATCTATATCTTTTTATGTTTCTCCTAGATATGGATCTGGTTGTTTTTCTTTATATTATGGGTTTGAGGATTACGCTCCTCCAAATTATATTTTAAGCACAGGAAGTGGAAATTACTCTCCAAATCAAATGCATTCTGGAGAAATATTTGGTAATTTAAGTGCGTTCAAGGATACTAAGTTAGGTAGTGGTGCTTTTAATTTGAATGAAGGAGATGATAATTATATAAAAGTAGAAAAAATTTTAGAAGACGATGATTTAATAAATAATCAAGGTTGGACTTTTTTGGTATCTCAAGAAAAAATTGATAATAGCTGTGGAACTATATTTAGTAATTTCGCTGGAGAGGGCTTTGTTACCAGCGGTTGGGAGTTTGGAATAAATAACGCTAACCAGCTTTACTTTAAATATCAAGATGCTCAAGCTGGCGAATTTGCAGGACAACCTTATTATAATATAATAACATTAAACAATACTCCTAGCGCAAAAAATTATTATTCAATAACATACGCCGCGAATTCTATAGAACTGGCAAGATATGACCCTCAAAAACAATCATGGGAATCTAATTCTGCCACAGTCAATTCTAATTACATAAGAAACAATAAGGATTGGTATATTGGCACAGGAGAATATAAATATGTTGGATATATAGATAAATTTGCATATTTTAACATACCTTTAAGCCATAGCGATATGGCGGGAATTATAAATGCCTCTTATTTAGACTTTGATTTTAATAATGGAAGAGAATCTTTTACAGTTTCAGGTTCTATAACTGGATACCAAAATGTACCCACTGGAGAAACAGGAGTCCTTTATAGTTCTGGACAATTAAGTGGTCTAGTAGATTTTAGTGGAAGCGGAGAATATAATTTAAGTGATCCGCTTTATGGGTTTGTTCCGTCTGGCCAAGGTTATTTTTCTCCGAAAAATACTTATACTGGATCCGGTAATATACAGTTTCCCGAAACTGGACAGTTTTATTATAGAGAAATTGCAGATGAAGATCTTTATAATGTTGTTACGGGATTTAGCGGGTTTACTAGCGGATTTACAGGAGTTACACAAAAAGAAGTTTATATTAATGTAGATGTAACAGGAGTTATTTCGAGTGGTTCAGGAGTAGGGAATCCGCTTTACTCTCCTGATGAAACTTTTATAATAAATGAAGGGAAAACTATATTGACGGGAGAGGGAGCGACTGGAGATTATTCATACAACCCTGATACTCTTTCATATAAAGGCCAAAGAGGGGGAGACTATGTAGAATACATATTAAATTCAAATAATAATGTTAATTATATAGCTGACTATGGATTCTCTAGTATAGTAGGAAAAAATTCTTTTTTTGTAGATTCTAAATATGCAGATAAAGCAGAAGATATTAATTTATTCCTGAATGGAGTCTATCAAAACACAGGGGAAAAAACGGCAGGGCCTCCAGATCCGAATAATATATTAAACCCGCTTGAGCCTACTGTTTTAATAAATGAGGGTAATTATGTGTTAAATAATACTACTATTGAATCTACTGGAAACTTATTCGGGCCACAAGAGGGAGTAATTTATGATGAAGATGAGTCTAATGTAAAAGGTAGGCTAGAAATAACAGAGGTAAGTCAATATGCTGGGGCACCTTTTTCCGAAATACCTGTAGTAGATTCAGTTATATTCTTTAATGGTCAAAAAATATATGAAGGGGTGGACTGGCAGGACGCCGGAGGATTTACGCCAATCGGTGATATATTAACTATGACGGGGACCTTTGTTGCTAGAGGAAAGTATAGCAATAGCCAATCTGTAACAGTGGCCTCAAATGACTTATACGATATAGAAAATCCATATGGAGAAAACTTTGTAGTATTTATTAACGGTATAAGGGCTCCAAAAGAAGATTTTACATACTATTCTAGCGGGGTAAATCTTATTGATGGGCGTAAAAATCTTATAGAATTACCTCAAAGAGAATTATATAATATAACAGCTTACAAAACATTCTTCTAAAATGTCAAGACCCGGTACAAAAGTAGTAAAATTAGAGAACCCAGTTATTGGGTTTGGAGGAGGAGCTGGGGATACTAAACAAAAGTATGGAGGTTATCCTTATTCCTTGGATTTTAGTTTGTCACTAATGGATCCTTCCAGAATAACTATATCCTTTATTAGCGAAGACAGAAAATACGACATAAAAGCATTGCAAGATGATATAATTGAGACTGGTACAAAAAGTTGGGCGCAACAAATTCAATATTGCGGAGGAGGCGACAATACATTTTATGGCTACCCTTTAAAATATTCTGTAAATCGGTCACCTAGGGGAGACATATTAACTGTAGATTATTACGACGCATCAATTGTAGAGCTTGATAATTGTTTCGTTTTATTAAACGGAGAAGATTTCCCTTTAGTATCAAACGAAGACGCCCCAGCCGGAGAATTACCTTTTAATGTAATTGCAGACAACCCGTGTGAATGGGGGATTTTTAATCTAGGAAGAAATTTTACTAGAAATTCAGCGGGTATTCCACAATCAAATCCAGCCTGTATTGATCAAGAAACTTTAAGTACTGAAGTCTTATACACAAACCATGAATTGGCTGCAAAAATAAAAGAATATATATCAGTAGATGAAAAAAGTTTAAAAATTTTATCTCCTTCAGATGCAGGAGGCGAAGAAGACCCCGATCAAACTTTCTTAGAAAATTACCATGGAACATTAAGAGAAGTACTTAAGCAGTGGGGACAAAGAATGGGCTTTACTTTCTATTGGGATCCTAAAAATCCAGACGGAGGAGGAGATCGGCAGAAACAGGGAAAATTAGTATTTTTGGATCTTAAAAGTGGTTTATATTATGACGACTTAAAAAGAGTCGCAGATTTAATGCTAGGAAAGACTAGCGGAGGATCAGCAAATCTTCTTGACTCTACAGAAGCTGTTAGCAGAGAGCAAACTTTCAATAAAGCTATATCGGCAAGATA
>MDTC01245809.1_pt1 | contig 22763 bp, 19 predicted proteins | sample 811181 | NCBI WGS metagenome assembly MDTC01 (sample SAMN05326644, study PRJNA326480) | marine metagenome | isolation source: seawater | place: Pacific Ocean: North | collected 2011 | reverse complement strand
GGGGTGGTGCTGGGGGTGGTGCATACTACTACACTTCTACGAACGATAGCCATCACGCCACTGCCGGTGGCGGTGTGGGTCTCCTTGGACTCGGTCGGACTGGTGAAGCGGGTGTTCGTAACGATCCCATGTCTGGTGGTGAAGCTGGATCGGGCGGTACAGACGGTAGTTGGACACAAGCGGGTCTCTATGGTGGTGGTGCTAAAGGTCGTTCGACGAACAATAGCTTCGGTGCGGTCAACGGTGGTAACGGTGCAGTCCGTCTGATCTGGGGTGTAGGTCGTCGTTATCCGAATGTCAGAACCGGGAATCTCTAACGGTTGATGGTATAGTAACCTTTATCCTGAGGAGATCACAGTGAGTATTTTAAAGAGAGACAAACAGACCATTTATGGTCTGAAGCAAAAGCTGGACGAGTTACAGGCAACGATTGACAGTATCGGGAGTGATATCCTAACACCCGAACAACGCCAAACACTTGACAACATCACGGCAACGATCTCAGTTGACCTTGACACAGTATTGACCGACATGCGATTGTCGGATAACGTGAGCGAGTTAACCGATGATAACAAAGTCGCCACTGTTAAAGCCATACGTGAGTATGTTTTAGGTGCTTTACAAGCCACTGGTCCTCAAGCCATTATTGAGAAACTCCCTGTGGTGGATAACGGTATCACATTGAATCATCGACCTCATTCAGGGCGTCAAGGTATCTTCAATTTTGCTCAAGTACGTTACACCGATCAAGATGGTGTTGCGACGCTGTTCGACCTTGAAGAAACCCCCGATAATGTGTACCGTTTTAGTTTGGTTAATGAAACAGTTGATCTAACCGGTAAGACGGTGGATGTGCAATACCTCTATCATCTTGATCCTCAGGAATTGAACCAATTGATCGGTAATCTTATCCTGGAAGGTCTTGTATTGATCGAGGCAGAATAAACCAGGTATTATATGTAGATAACTTTTCTACACCTTAAAACGATTGGAGTATCACCATGCAAATCAATCTAGCCAAAACGGCTTCCAAAAACCTGATCGACCTGATCAACATCACTAACGGCACCGCGCTGACCTCTGCCGAAATCAGCCTGGGTGTACCGGCTGAGTTTGTTGATCCTGAAGGTATCAACGACCGTAACACTCAGTGTGAGGTGTCTGCGGTTCCTGGTAGTGGTTACACCGATTCCGTGATGGTTCGTTTCTACCGTCTGGACCTGGACGTACTGAAAGGCGTTCGCGTACTTTCTTACACCAAGAGCGAAGGTTCTGACATGGCGTCTTTTGTTGACGCGATCGCGACCCAACTCGAAGTCATCGAAGACCAGCTCGAAGTGCTGGACTCCGAAGGTACTGTTCTGACTGAACTGCCGGTACTGAATGGTGAAGCAGCCACCCTGACCATCCGTGCGAAGGCTGACTCTTACACCTACATCGGTTCCACTACTGCGACTCTGGAACCGATCCCGGTTACCGAGACGCCGGTAGGTGATGAAGTACAGCAGCAAGACCTCGACGGTTTTGACGCACCGCCTGCTGAATAACCCTTCAGGTTAGACGCATAAAAGACCCTCCCCATTGGGGAGGGTCTTATGGCGTTTACATGGATCCTCTAAGTAAGGTGAACAGTGAAATTGGTTTCTCCTTACGGAAGCCACCCAACTCACGATTCCCAATTACCTCACCTAATGGCGTGGGTGTCGTTGGTACGAACCCAGTAAGATCAGGTGATAAGATCATGGACGTTAAGGAACGTTCCGTGGGGTAGTCAAACCCTGGTGCGTCTTTATAGTAGATTAATGCGTTAAGAGAAACAGTGGTTGGCCAATCAAACCCTGGTAGGTCATAATCAGTCAACACACCACTGAGGGTCACTAACCCATCCCCTGTAAATCCACCCAAATCAACGTGAGTAATCCAAGTTGATAAACGACCGTCTAAGACATGTTGGAACCCTTCTAAATCTTGCGTAGGTAACAACGTACTCAGTGGTCGGACACCTGGACCATCAAACCCAGGAAGATCCGTGGTTATCAATACAGAGGTGATCGGAGTTGTCGGTGGATAAGCAAACCCATTGACGTTGATACCGGTTAGGACATCCCATAGTGACGTTGTTTCAGGTTCATCGAAACCATCCAACTCAACGACCTTAATAAAGGCGCTCAGCGGACGATCTTCCAAGGTGAACCCTACTAGGTCACTAACAGGTAATAACGTCTCTAGCGGCTTGTCTGGTGGATATGCGAACCCATCTGTGTCTACGATCGGTAAGTGATCAATCAACGATACTGGCGGTGGGTATTGGAACCCTTCAATATCAGTTTGACCGATCAACTTCCCAAGTGACCAAACGGGAACTTTAAAGCCGTGGGCTTCTTTGAAACGAAGGATGGTTGATAGCGGTACCCAACCCGTGTCGAACCCATCAAGGTCTTCTTTTCCGATCAATTTCTTGAGAGAATGTGTCGGTTGCGTAAACCCTGGTAGGTCAGTAACACGGACAAAGTTATCAACCGTCATTTCTGGGTACGAGAAGCCTCCCAGATCAACGTTCGGAACCACACTGTCAACTGGTGGTGGGTAATGAATAAAACCGCTTAGATCGCCGTTCTGGATGATACTGCCGATACTCCAGACAGGCACGTCAAAGCCTGGAAGATCGGATGTCTCAATAAGGTCGGTAACACTAATCGGTTTATACTCAAATCCATCTGTATTGATCTTGGTGAGAACATCCCACAGTGATTCCGTTGGAGGTGCTTTGAAACCAGGAAGATCTGTCGTTTTAATGAACTGTCGACTAATCGAGAGTTCAGGAACGTCAAACCCTGGAAGATCAAAGGTATCCAACAGTCCCGGACCTGTAATGGAGATCGGTGAGTATTGGAAGCCGTCCAAATCACGAATGAGGACATCGTCGTAGATCGCAATACCGTACGAGTATTCAGAACCTGGATCGAAGTAATAGGACGTCGGTGCTGCTTTAAATCCAACTGTGAATCCACCTACTTCGACAGGTTCGTCGAGTATGTCTTCCTCGTAGATACCGAATCCTGTTAACTCACGAATTCGGGGAAGGAGATCATGAGTGGTCATCCCTTCTTCAAGATCAAAAGGGATTTCCGCAACAGGCCAGTTAAGCGCAGCCCTTAGCGGTGCACGGCGATAATAGATATCGACATGACGTGACCAACCTGAAGCTGGTTTTGCGAACACACGTACTCGCGTATTGAATCGTTTGTCATCTAGACGGATGGGTTCACCGAACTCTACGTCATCGAACGTAAACGAGGTATCGTTTTGCGAATTGATCCGATCGAGAAGTTCTTGACGTCCTCCACGAATGAACTTGGGTAATGTGATCGGTCGATTAATGTACTCACCCACCACGCGCCGATAACGACCAGGGTTGGTATAGGAGCGAAGAAACTCACCACCAACTTTTACAATTCTCCCGTCGGGATGGGCTGTTTCAAGAAAGTGACCTTTTACTTTCCGAACATTTGCTGGTGTCTTGTTTACACGAACATATTCACCCGTAACCTTAATGACGCGTGCATCAGGGTGTGCTGTCTCTAGAAAATGACCCTTCACACGTTTAAGATTAGCGGGTGTTTTTTCAACTCGTACAAATTCACCAGTGGTTTTTATTAAAGCGGCATCGGGATGGGTGGTTTCAAGAAAGTGACCTTTTACTTTCCTTAAGTTAGCGGGTGTTTTTTCAATCTGTGCAAACTCACCATTCGTCCCCACCAAACCAACACCAGACGTTTCGTCATTATCAGCCATGGTGTACTCACTCTGGTTTAGTCGACCATAATTCGAGTTTTATCTGTCCTAGTTTTTGTTCGTCCCATGTTTCGCCGTCAAGTGGTTTATGGAACTTCCCTGGGAAAATCGTTTGTTCACCAGTTCGGAGTCGCTCAGGTTCGACCTCATGATGTTTAGGATCATCAGAGCCCTCACCTTGTTTCATTTGAGTTTTAAGGGCTACGTTGTCACCGAAATTACGGTACCCATAGGCTTCAAATTCACAATAAAGAATTTCACCTTCACGGAATTCAGGTTCTTCAAACTCGACGACGGCTTTATCACCTGCCTCATCCGTGATAATACCTTTCTCATCACGCATGTTAACCTTATTGACCGTCTCGGCAAGAAACGCTGCGGGATCTTTAGCAGTTTCGTTTTCCCAAGTTTCGGGGAGGATGACGTTCTTTGGTTTAAGGGCCTCGACTTCAATAGGACCTAATCGACCCGATGGTAATCCATCATTTAGGTGTGATGTATCAGCAATGAAATACATGTCATTAACACCGTATTTTGCCCAGTAGCTAAATACAGTCGTACTCCAACTCGAAGTATTAGATTTAAATCCAATATGAATAAACATATCTTTCCAACGTTCTCGATCACCATATGTGCTATTTAACGAAAGATCGGACATACGAACACCATCCAACCAACGTTTAATCACCCCGAGTTCGAAATCGATTTGCCATTCGAAATAAAAAACAACGTCTTTTACATGGGGGGTTTCATCACGCCTTAATAAAATCAAACCACTACTGGTGGTGTCACCACCATGGGTTAAAAGACGTACCGCATAGTAGGGGCGGGAGCCTGAATCACTAGCCGTGTCAGTTGTTGGCCACCAAAAACGAACACCCATTATGAATCGGTTTATAGAGGGGTCGCTTACGTGTTCGCCATATACCGCCCGTGTGGGGAAATTAAAACTAGGGGTTCTTGCTGAGGTGGTATATGAGCGTGCAGTTGTACTAGATGAACTGGAATAACTACCCCAATCACCAAAAAACCAAACACGTTCTTTAAATCGAACAAACTTCCATAACGCACTAGCTGACCCTGTGTGTGGGTTATTATTGTGGAACGGGAGTTTACCAAAAGGAGTAATATCTGCGATATTCCTATCTAAATAGTCTCCGAAATTCTGAAACCCATAAATTTGCGTAATTGCCATGTTAAACGCCTCCTGAACGTGAATAAATTTCTAACCCGTGATTAGCCACTAATGAAGGTGTCCATTCACCACCGGTTAGCGGGTTATTAAAGTGGGCGATCGGACGACCATTAAAATCATCGACAAACATAGTTAATGAAACCTCATCACCTTCATTCCCTGTTAAATCGATAGGGGTCGCGTAGAGCTGTGCGGTCGATCCGTCATACCGATGTGCGTTAAGTAACATTTGTAGGAATTGAATATTACCACGACCTAGGCGATGTGCTTCACCAGTGGATGGCACCGCATAGTAAAACAGAGATGCGTTTTCGGCAATGGAGGTACTGAGATGTGGATAGAGTCGACTACCGGTCGAGCGTTCCATATCAGTATTTAAGATATTAGAGGGGGGTGATTCGACTGTTTTACCCCAACCCTCAGTTAAAACAACGTTGCCTACCCCTACCGAACGAACGAACGAACCACCTAAACGTTGTGAGGGTGTTGTTCCATTGTCGACGTTAGATGTATCGACCATAAAGTAAAAGTCAGTCCATCGCGTTGCGCGATTAGAATTAGTACCGGATGGAGAGAAGACAGTAAACATGATGTGGAAATCTTCAGACTCCACCATCGAGGTGGGTAAATCTATATTACCAAGTTTATAGCCGTCTACCCATCGTTCAATTACATTCTCTTCCCAGTTTAAGCATACTTCGAGATAAACGTAACGATCAGTCGTTGTATAATACGTAAGTTCATCGGGAGTAAATGCAGACACATGCGTAGAGTACATGCTGTCTGTTCGTGTGAACAATAAAACAGTTTGCGAACCGTCCATGTTATTGGAATTGATAATTGTTTCACTACGGAAACGACAACCGATAAACCATTTTGTTCTCATTTCTTTCCATTGATGGAAAACGTCACTCGCTAACGCAGACAGATGACCTAAATCAATCCACCCAGTATTAATCGTTCTTAATACATGTCGTCCTAAGACTTCGTCATTGAATACTGTTAAGTTACCGTTACCAGTCCATTTAAAAGGAAAACCTTCGATACTGAGTAAGTCTGTATCAGTACGTGGGACAACATCGTCAAATCCCATGACATTCGTAATCGCCATTGGTTTACACCTCGTTGTATTGGAGTGTAATTTCATCCTGAGGACAGAAGTTGTTCGGTGGGAACTTCAGTACCAGGATGTGTGAGTATTTAGAATTACTTTTGAATGATGGGTTGTTAGGACCGTTATATGTTACGGTCGCGCCAACCACATTAAAATGACATTCGTGATTGTCAGCGTTCCAATTGCTTTGTTTCTTACGGCGATCATGACGTTCAAGTAACTGACTGAGGATATCGGCATCCTCTCCATGGAACATGTGACCAACGGTCTTTGTTTTCAGATAATCAGCCGCGTCAGTGAAATTCGCAGTGAAGAAGTAATTTTTCCAATTCATGGGATCACCACCGGATGGTTGTTTCGGTAATAGGAATACTGATAGGCGGTAAGTCTAAGAAACGTAATATTGTTTCTCCGTACCAACCCATCGTATTGGGTTTTGCTTTTAGTGTAACAGAGAACCCACCTTGGTCTTCATAAACCAGGGCATCCTCAACATCGTCTTCCGTCAAATGAATCCCTAAAATCGTCTTCAGTTGAGGAAGTAAATTGTAAAGACTTGATCGCGGATCTAGACGGGGTGGTTGGATTAACAAGAAATCCAAGTCTGCCAAATTAAGGCGTCTAAACGTGACGACTTCCGTTCCACGATACTGATAATCATCTTTTGCGGTGAGACGTATCCGTAATCGAAGAGGATCATTTACATCAACTTGCTCAAACCGGCTGAAGATTAAACCATCAACCGATAAAGGGACCTGAGCCTCTTCATTAATCCCTTCGATAAGATTGATTTTTGTCTCTCGATGAAGTGTCATAATATCTCCCTAACCTCACCAACTGCGGTATTTAAGTACCAGTGAACCACCTTGACCGGGTTGTCCATCCTGACCGTCTGGAAGACCACCCGAACCCCCTTCATTACCGATGACTACCCCACCGTCAATACCATCGTTATTACGATCGGGTTCAAAACGAGAACCCCCTCGACCACCACCCCCACCTTTGGCGCGACCTACTTCAATGTCATTGAGATACACGATCGTTGGTAGTCCGTCCCCACCTTGAAGTGCGTCATTACCCCCAAGACCCGCTGTACCAGGATCCCCCAGTACCCACGAGAGTACATCACCTTCCTTAACGTCAAGTGATATCGTTTTGAGTTCACCCGCACCCCCTTGACCCCCGGTGTTTTCGTCCCACACGGTTTTCAATTGACTACCACCACCCCCACCAGAACCAGCAGTAAGTTCAAGGTCGACTTTCCAAACACCTTTGGGGACTTCGTACGTCGATGCACTGACTTCATCTGGCGGAAGGGTTGATGAATCAACCCAATCGTAACGGTCTTCACCGATCACGTCTTCCATCCGGATAGGGTCCGATTCCATTACAATTCGTCCCGTATAACTGTTTTCACGGATGACCACTTTAAATTCGGCATTCTCTTGGGTACCGGCGGTACTCGGAATCGTGATACGTCGGAACATAGTGCGTTCGGTGAACTCAAGTTGACCGCGTCCGTTGTCCTCTACACCCGTTCGATCGATATTACCTTCTAACTGCCAATAGTAAACCAAATTACCATCGTACCCACTGTCAATGAGAAGGAATTCAAATTCATCCCCATAATACATGGATTGACGATTTACTTGGAGAAGGACTTCGTTATAATGGAAAATCAACCGTCCACCGAACCATGAGTCTTCTTGGCTACTGATTACTAACGCATGAGTATAGTCATCCCCATTGGCTTCCGTGACGGTGCTAGAAGGAATCGTTAACCGCGACATCGTAAGACCTGCCAACCCGAACATTTCCGTATGGGGTTTATCCACCGTCAGTTCTGTCATGCCGATTTTATTGTAGCGATTGAGAAGGATGCGTAAATGGTTCGTACTAGTGTTCGTACCAATGACTGATCCATTCACTATCATGTCGATGTTACGTTTAAAGTCGGTAAAATCACGACCATAGTTAGTTAGCGTTAACAAAGGACGTGTATCGGTAGGTGTGTTTTTATGTAAGAGACTCCAGTAACGTGCTGCGAAGTCGTTCGTGTTGATGATTTGATCCAACGCACGTTTCCCTTTAATCCATTGAAAACTTAATGTTCCCTTATAACACAATGAATTAGAATGAATATTAACAGTTCGTATATGGGTACTTGAACTCCAGGAACTTCCTACAAAATCCGACGGTACGAACGTTGTGTTATAGCGATCGTTTAACCATTTTACTAGGTCGTTAACCGTCATGTTCCCTTCACGCCAGCGATCGAACTTAATCACCTTGTTGGCAAAGAGACGTTCTACTCGAATACGTCGATACCCCACGACCACACGTCCGATAAAGAAACTATTATCCCGTGGGAAGATTTCAATTGAGGTATCACCAATATGACCAGGTTCTAACGGACGGTTAAACGGTAATCCCAATCGTGTATTCTCGACGGCCACTGGGGCCAGGTTAAGTCCTGGGTTGGCTTCGTTGATCAGATCAACCAATAAGTTGACCTGTGGTTTTGTATAGATAGGCATGAGGCTACCCCATCGTCATGATTAGCAAAGACGGGTTAAAGGTGAGGGTGTTTCCACCCTCACCCATGGCGGTTAAATTTCGTTAGGGTCGAAGGGATCGTTATAGTGAAGGTACATGACACCAGGCGGTGTAGTCACATCATCACGCAACTTAATACCGATAACGTATTTAAACCGGTTGTTAGTGGGTAGGGTAGCATCGTTAATACCGTTATACACGATCTCAGCCCCGTGGAGACTCCATTCGGTTGACAATGGGTCAAGGTTCCATAAGGTACTTCCCGTGGCGTCATCGATCTGTTTGATGGCGTCTAGGAGGTCTTCTGAGAACTCATCGACTACATAGTCTTCCGGGTAGGTCTCGAGGACGTCTTTGACGGGGGTAAAGTCCAGCCCGTACATGTACACGATCGCGGACCCATTACTGCCATCTCCCTCTACCGGATAATTAAGACCCGGTAGTTGTTCTTGAGTGAGGTAGTCCCCGATAACGGCATCCCCTTCACCGACCTCGATAGTGACCTGACCGATCCACCCTAATGCGTCAGCTTTTGGTTGAAGTCGATACAACGCATTAACAAACGGAAGAACAGGTGCGTAACCGGGATCATGATTAGGGTCGTTCACCGTTCCGCTGTCGAACGCACTTAAATTCGTGTCGGTAATCAACCCACTCAATGGACCAGAAATCGGCTTACGGTTATAAACAGTAGCCTCTGTTGGGTTCAAACAAACCGACAACAAAGACACATCTTCAAAATCTTCAGGAGATAGGATAATACCATAACGTCGCCAGATCGGTAAGATCAAATCATGAACTGTTTCAGGTACGTACGCGTTGATTTTGAAATTAAGAAGTTTACCTAAATCACCGATATCCAACCGATCGTACACGATCAGGGTACTCTCACGGAACGCTGAATTCTCAGTAGCAACAATGCGAACGATGGTATTTTTATCGACCGTGTCTTCACGCCACGTTCCAGCAATGGCTTGGGGTTTACCAAAATACACATCATCAAGTGCAATGTTGATATTATTCGTTGCATTGATGTATTCCACCAAACTCCGATGGGAGTCACGGTGAATACCTGTCATCGCTGTTTTACTCATGATGGTAGTGACTCCTATTTGTTGTAGTGGAGGTAGATATTACCCGTACCCCAAGGACAATCTTCAGGGATGGTAATAACGATCGCACTGTTAAAGAACTCACTGTTCGCTTCAGGGTAACGACTATCAGGGAGACTTATTGGTTCGTAAGGTAGGTTAAAGAGTCCGACTACGTAATCGGGTTCTTCTACCGTCCCTTGGTTTACGATGGGTCGGTTGTAATTTCGACCGTAAGGTGTGTGTGGCAAAATACCAAAACCCAATTTTTCACGGAAAACTGTATCCATGATATTGCGATATATATTTTCTTGAGTTACAAATAAGTGTTGGGACGTTCTCCAGAACATACCGTAATAACGATCCCAGTTAGCCCCGTTTTCCTGGTGGTACATCGTGAAATCGACGTTATGGAATAACGGTGTTAAGTAATTCTTCCGAGAAGGAAGATCACTGAAGTCATTACCGTCCGGGTATTCACGTCCTTCGGTTTCATCGACCTGGATTAAGTCTTCTAGCGTACGCCGACCCAGTATCCAATTCGCTGGTGTTGACCCAACAAAAATCAAGGAATTTGGTTCAGCGGTAATACCGAAATTATCACCCCGGATACCATGTGTGTTGTATAAATTCGAATTCCGTATTTGAGAAGGTTCCAACAGAATACCGTATTTTTTGGAGAATAGTGGAAGTAGTGCGTGAATATTACTAATGGTTGATGTTGTATTGGGATTACCGTTATTAGGAACCCATTGACGTACCGTCGGTGTGATGTTACGGAACAGGTACGCTAAGTTCAAACGACGATAAGTCAACAACACGTTACCATGGTACGGTGCTGTTGTTTTAGGGATAATACGAATTTCCGTGTTATGTCCGTTAGGGAGTACCGAGATACTAACAGGACGTGTGAATTCGTAATCGGTTAAATTGATCGGGAACGGGAGATCCGGGTTCCCCTCGTTAATCAGATCGACCAGCATTTGTCGTGCTGTACGATTATAGATCATGGTCATAGTGTGTTTCCACCTTTACCAATTGAGATCGTAATGGAAATAGATAGGACCCATCACACCACCACGAGTAGTGTTCTGAATCATCACGCGTTCAAACATCGGGTTGGCATCAGGGACCATCGAGGTGGGTAAATCCACCACGCGACTATTGTACCAATAAGTTAAGCCTGCCTTCTGTCCAATTTCTTGAACACGGGCGAAGTTTAACCATTCCCCGTTTTTAGGGTTGATTTGGAGACCGTCTTTCCAGGCGGTGAAGTCAAACGCCCATGTGGATACAATACCACTTCGACGTTCACCGAGTTCGTTCAGGTCATCGGGATGTTCAAGGATCGGAAGAAGTTGAACCATCACCACACTGTCGATTAAGGGATTCCCGTATCGGAGTTCGATCGTGACAGTTCCTAACCAACCATACGACGTGTCTTTTACACGTAACTCGATATCCCGAGAAGTCTCAAGGTCTTCATCCGTAAACTCGCCAAAGTCAAATGGCTCCAGATCATCGAGTTGTAGGAAGAGACCATATCGATTATTGAGTCGATCCAGGATGTGTTGAGCACCCATATTGCGATCACGGAAATGTGGTTTGTCTTCACCCTGGAAAAGTGTGGTTAAGTTATGGCGTTGGTAATAGACTTCGGTAACGCCTCGATAACCTCTGTTCAGAATACCTTCTAATTCAACGGCGGTATTCCTGAAGTCTAGGTTAGGAACTCTATCCGTGGTGACTGGTGAAGGTAACCCCAAACGAACATTCTCTAATGAGACATCTCGATAAAGATCGTTTTTCTCATTAATGAGTTTGATGATTTTAAGGCGTGTATCAATCATGACTCACTCCTTAAATAATTTCGTTAGGGTCAAACGGTTCACTGGAATGGATGACTAAATGACCTGTCATCTCAGTGCACGCATCAAGGTCCAGTTCAATCACTACAACATGTTCATAATCGTCATTCGAAGCGGGATAGTCACTAGTGCTTCCGGCAAAGACAATCGCTGCATTACCTCCAATACTGAATTCGGATTGACCAGATGCAATCCAAGGATCACCAGTAACGTCACCCAGAACACTTGCTAACTCAAGCGACATGGGATCACCCACTTGAAGAGTGGTTAAGAAATCGTGGTGGTCACTAAAGTCACGCCAATAACTGTAGAACTGCGCAAACGTTTTGGTGGGGTATTCGGTCGGATAATTCAGACCACCTAACGCCGTATCTAACAGGTAATCTTCCAAGAGAAGATCCCCTTCGACGACACTCACATCGATCGCACCGATCCACCCTAGTGAGGTCGGCGTTGCTTCTAGTTGGGCAATGCGATAACCCCCCATGTCCACCGTGTCTTTTAGAACGATGTCATCGGGGGTAAAGTTCAGACCGAACCGACGATTGAGTGAGTCAAGAATGTCATGTGTCGTATTCGATAAAGGAGATTGAATGTACAACTCTACCATAGTCCCTAAATCTTCTAACCTTAGGCGATTATAGTAGATATCAATCTCACCTGCATACGGTGCGGCAACGTTATTGGCAATCAGTCGAACTTTGGTATTATAACTGGCGGTGGATTCAGGAGGGGGTGTTACCGCTTCAGGAGGTGAGAAATCATAATCCTCCTGACCAAGGGTAACATTGTTCTCCTTTTCGACAATCTCAAGCAAGACCGTCTTAGGATCTTTATACAATGCCATGGGACATCCTCATTAAATCCGATTGTAATGGAAATACGCGGTACCGATATACCCGTTAGCACGGATACCGTTTTGGACAACCACGCGTTGGAAATCAGTATTCGCCTCAGGAATCGAACGCGTATCGTAATCACGCAATCGTCCGTTTTCTGATAACTCATTACCCGGCCAGTTATCAATACCGTATTGAAGTTCTAGCGACTCTTTTAAACGTGATAGGTAACGATATTGACCCCGCCATGAAAGAGACGAGTTACGGACTTCTAAATCCCGATAGATGAGAGAGAAATCAAGTCCCCAAGTGAGGAGTCCCGCCGAACGATGACCTACCAGTAAGGGGTCTGGATGAAGAAGTTCGTCATAAAAACGTGTCTCAACAACATCCCATAAATAGATACGACGGCGATGGAAGGTAACGCGAGTAAACCCACGATAAGCGCGAGAACCTGGCTTCGCACGCAGTTCGATAGTGAGTTGGTTACCTTCGCCTAATTGAGTAACATCAACATCTTCAATGTCGTTAGGGGTTAATTGAATCCCCAATGCTTTACTAAATTCTGGTAAAAGACGATGGAGACTTGACTGACCAAGCGCCGTCACCTCGGGACGATAGTTACCCCCGAACAATACTGATAAATCCAATTTCTCATATGAGATGACCATTGGACGATTTCGATAGTCGCTATTTTGAACACCACGTATAGCGACTTGAGTTTGATCTAAAACATCGGTTGGTTGACCGAAGATCAAGTTTTCAGCAGAGACGTCGAATGGTAATTCACGACGTTCATTGATGGCGTCGCGAATCAGATCCTCACCAGAACGCGAAAAATTACGCATAAGGCGTTTCCTTTAATCGTTCATACAGAGGTGGGGTAACCACCTCTGTCGTAACGGGTAATAGTTTAGACGCCTTCTGTGGGTTGGTTAAGTACCAGACCATCCAGAAGTTTATTCTCAATCGCCAGGTCGATGTCAACATCCAACGGTTGGATGATTAACTCAACATTACCTCGATAGGCGTAGGAACCGGCTGCTGCACGAAGGGTAAACAATACCCCTTCTTCGATTTCTTCCAGAGTGGGGAAGACATGGTCGTCTCGAACGTCATCCAATTGGAGGTTAGAGCGAAACAACGCATTGAAGCTTTCTAGGATCTTTTCGATCGTAGGTTCTCCATCAATCTGAAGAACCGCTTCATCAATTAACGGAAGGAACTCCGCTAGGTCAATCCGGTTATAGAAGATCGTAGCAGTCCCTTTGTACCCACTATTCGGGATACCGGTTACTACCAATTCTGTATTACGTTCAGGATTCTCACCTGTCGCTGCAATAGGTTCACCGAAACTAACTTGGTCCCAGGTTAATGACAACCCTGCGGACTGGTTAATAAGGGCGAGTACCTGATCGCGCGATAACATGGACACATCGTACACGGCGACACCTCGGAAATAATTAATATTAACTCACGTACATTTGTACATAAAATTACCCATGAATTCATCAAGACATAAAAGAGAGGGGGAACCCCCTCTCTTTGTTGGTTAACGAGTCTTATTTCTGATCGTCATCTTCTTGATCTTGTTCTGGGTCTTCCCCTTCGGTTTCGCCGGTTTCCTCTTCAGCCCCTGTTTCATCGCCTTCCGTACTGTCATCCTCACCCCCCTCAAAGTCGAAGTCGTCATCTGCTGAAGAAGATGTATCCATTAAGTCATCATCGGTAGATGAATCTTCGGTGATTGCATCATCGACTCCATTTTCTTCACCGAACCCATCGTCGTCAGACGCACCGTATTTCTTCTCGTTACGTTCTTGATCTTTCTTCATTCCTTCTAAATAACGCTGGATACTCTTACCAAGAGAACCTGTGAGTGTTTTAGAGATCTGGAGAAGATCGAAGTTAGGTTTACGATCATCCAACTCCACGAGTTCAAGAAGCTCGGGCGTGACGTTGTTGCGATCAAGCCAAAGACGCTTAAAGTAAGCACTAATGACGGAGACCACACGATTTACCGTTTCGGGTTCACGTGCAAGATATTCATCAGGGAATATCTCTGGATTGATATACGCTTCAAGTGCACGGTCAAGAAGCTGACTGTATTGTTCGAATGCTTGCAGTTGTTGCTCGACTTTAGTGGTATCCGGAGAAGGCAGACTTACTTCGATGGATTCAATAAAGTCTTGAACAAGGTTCTTCGGAATTACATCTTTTTGTGATGGAGAAAGTTTTGCCTTTTCTTCTTTAAACGTTGTCTCGATCTCTTCGATCAGTAGAGGTGAGTGAGTAGTGATGATACGTATTAAGCGTGTCAAGAAGTTAGTAAAGCGTTTCTGGTAACGCAGTACTCGCCGAGTGAAGATTAGGTCGTTGTTAACAATACTCGTGGCGAAGTCAGGTGATTGCGTGGGGTCGACTTTTTCTGGGTTAATACCGAAACCACTTGTTTGTAGACGACGTAACTTTTCTTCAAGTTCCGGATTACCTGCGGAAACATCGGTCTTATAGTCATCGTAATCAACGGATGTTCCAGGATAGTTATCCCCTTCAATGTTGATCTTGAAATCAAACCCAGCACGGTCCAAGAAATCCATTGTCTGTGCCGGATCGGGAGACCCGATAGGGAACCCTCGTTTTGTCCCTTCGAGGATTAACGATTGGATATCACGTATGGTCCTCTCCGGATCGGGGTCGGCTGGGTCAACATTGATGGTCACACGCTTTCGACCGATCGCGTTCTTGACGCCCGACATTGTGTCAGCAAACAACAATACAGAACGCATTGCCGATAATAGCGAGGTCTGCTTCAGGAGTGATTTTCCAACACCGTTATCATCGAAATCAAATGCCATATAGACAACAAACTCAGCAGGGATGTAAAGGAGCTGAGTCCCTTTGTTAGCGAAAGAGCGAGCCAACATGATGTCGTATATTTCATTTGTGAAACCGACGGAGAACTCCTCACCATAGATGCCGTTACGGAAACGATTGACAAGATCGTTTTCCACTAACGTTTCGTAGGCTTTCCTGAATTCATCCATGGAAGACTTATTGGAGACCGAACGACCACCCATCGCCTCACGCGTAGCGTTCACAATATCACTGGCAGTCGAATCTGCATTACTGTTATTTGCCGCATTGAAGTTGGTCCGTATTTCGTTATAATAATCCCGACCATTTTCTTTTTGTACAGGTCGACCTGTCTCACTATCCAACAACATGAAATACCCGACATGATCTGTAGGATCACCTGGTACGAAGACAGGGATCATCGACCCCATCGGTGGGTTCATCAGGAAACAATTACCAATGGATGGTTTGTTTTGATACAGTGATGGAATCATCGCTTGCGATGGTCGTTGTTCTTTATCAGACCGCTTAAACAACTTATCGATCTCTTCACTGGTGAGACCTTTACTCGCAGCTTCCATAGAGACAGAGCGTTGTTTCATCAACTCGTTAATCTTGACCCCTCGTTTCAGATTCGAATGTAGGGACTTTTTCAGTACATCGAAGTTATCGGTAACCTTAATATTTTTGAGATTACCGATGGTAGACACTTCAGGACCACGGTAGTTTTCAAGGGACACCCCTTCTTGTTTAGGGTGACCTAAAATACCAAGAGGTTTATCGAGCTGAAAACGACTCTCTATCCTGCGGAAATCTTCCAGGGATAGTTTACTATTACCATTGATGAGTTGATCAAGATTATTTTCTGGAATCACCACATAGACATCAGCACCTTGTCTAAACAGGATGCGTGTGAGCATCTCATCGATACGGTCTTCAATCTTATAGTTGGTGTTAAAATGCTCTTTAACCTTCTGGATGAGAGGACCAACGAGTTCCGTATCGAAGCGACCTTCTTCAACGCGGTAATTAAGGTTAATAGTGGACATGTCTTTGGGTGAAATGATAGAACCCACAAGGACTTGTTCTACCAGTTCGATATCGGGTAGTTGCTGATAGATAGACTCAGCATCAACGATATCCTGGTTGATCCGCTGTGATTCTCGTTCCATCCGTTCTTTACTGAGATTTAGTCGCTTATCATCACTCGGGTTAGTTTTACCCGATGTATCACGACTTGCAACCAGTTTATTAATAACCGCTTGTGTTTGCTTACCACGGTTATTGTGAAGGTCCCATTTGCGACCTGTACTTTTTCTACTACTTACCATGTTAATAAACTCCCAGGAGGTATTTCAATGAGCAACTACTATCAAATTTACCGTCGCGATATTTTAACACTAGCAAAGTCATTGGTCATTAAACACCATGACATCGCTGTGATGACAAATAAAGGACTTGAACGTGAGGGATATCTTGTCACTGAGGAAAACCCTCGCCGTTGGAAATACTATTTGAATTTGAGTGGTGAGTACCACGAAACAGATCAAATGATCTATGTACGCAGTATAGACACGCTAGAATCTATACCGTTTACGAAAGAATCATTATCGATTCACAAAGCAACACGACGGGAATACTTACCAGGTGGCCGTTTCCATGAGCGGATACTCACTGATTATCCTAACATGACATCTCTTATCCGTGGAGTTCTTAATCCAGTTAACATCGATGTCGCGTTAACTGTTGAAGACGGTAAGATTCTGTCCTTCGATGCGAATATGGTCGAATCCAATGAGTATTATCTCATCAAAGATTTACAGGATTGGGTCTATGGCTATTACGCGCGTTGGTACAACCCACAATATAACCTTTTAGATGATCTTTATCTACCGCTTTTCCTAGGACAGTTGTATCTCAATATCGTTCCAGCCATCGAACGTCTAAGGTTTCAGCGTGTCAATACACGAGAGGCTCATTCTTTCCACGTGAGGGAATACCTGGGATCGAATGGGGGGTTAGATCGTTATCTTCCATACCTTACGAAAGAACAAACACTATGGCTGTACCGAAACATCCGTTTTGTTCGTGATAACATCGGGAAGCAACAAACGTTTAAAACACTAATCCATCAAATTCTAACAAAACGCAACATGCCTTTACAGGGTTATTCTCTTTCACACGACTATGAAGAAATGGCACTTGGTGATTCTCTTTATGCTGATGTTTACATGAAGAAAGAACCCATTAACGTCAACTACATCCAAAGTGGTGTGGAACGAGAACGTATTAGGACTATCCTGTCACGACAAAATAACATAGCTCGCGATAACCTGGCCATCATTAATGATGCTGATCGAGACATTACCCAGCGGGCATCTCGATCAATGGGGAATCGCTATCCAACCAAAGTGCTTGAATCCGAAATTGTCGATCGAAGCAATTCCAGTGTTCGATCATTAAACTCAGTGCTGCTTAACGAATGGTTACACCTCATCCAAGCAGGGCGTTACACTGGGTTCATTACATTCAACCATCCAGTGAGTAGTGAACTATTAACCATCTCGGTAAAAGATGCTTTCATCATCGCATTGTATTGCGCTCTTAAATTAGATGGTCAAGAGACAGATATCATCCCTGCTGTTTATGCGTATGATGTATTGAGGATACCCCTCCCTAGCCGTCAGGAGCTTTTTAACAGTGTGGATAACCATTATCTACCTGATGGTTTCATTGACGCGGTACGTGATCGTATCAGCCCATTAGGATCGTATGTAACCCCTGACGAGTTTTATGATGCATGTTTCCGATTACATGACGAATACCTACGTCTTTGGGAACTCTATTCTTTCCAAGAACATTACATGACACGGGGTTATGCAGAACAACTTGTTAAACTTCACTTCATGCATATTAAGTGTCATTTGACCGATCCTGCATTGACATTTGATGATTGGATTGCCGATAAAGGGATTCAGCTGATGGATCTCTCTATTACGGATTACGGTGAAATTTTTAATGAGTGTGTTCAACGTTCCACTGGCGCTAATATCCGCGATCGTCGGAGCTTATCAGAAATACAACGAATGTTGTTGAGTTTAATGGGGGAGTTAAGCTCATATGGGGTCCACTACATTCAAAACATCAACACCAGTGACTTTTTCTTTGTTGCTGACCCTGCGGCGCGTGTGGGCGATTACACGGCGAAACAATTCGTCAATACAAAGATCCCACAGCCCATTATTGCTATAACGGACTATACTGCAAAGCATAAACACTCACTGCATGTGAAATCAGAGGATCTTGACCCACCGATTTCTACAACGTCAAGGGAACGCAGCCGTGTGACGGCGTCTGCTGACGTGGGTGTGCGCATGAGAACACGTTATGGCGGACGGATCGCTGTGAATATCGACGATGTCGGTGTTCGCATACCTAGAGATACGACTGAGGCATAAACGTATGTGTATTCCCTATCCGATGGAGTTGCTTGAATATTCTCCTTGGGAGACAGTAATTAAACTCATTGAAAAGGATTGTGACCACCCGCTATCGTGTGAACAATGTGAATTAATTGCTGTCGATGTACTTGAACCTGCACGCATCGAAGTGTGTGTCGGGATAAAGAACACCGAAGGTATTCAAAAACATTTACCACCCACCACCCAATGCTTTCTCCTACTTGAACGTCTCGATATCCAGGAACACCTATTGCCATATCAACCACAATATCCTGGACCGTACTATAAAAACACACATGAGATCATCATCGACTGTCGTCAACAACTCGATGAGCTGTATCTCACAATCGACGACTTTGAGTTAGAGGATATCCCGGTCAACGCTAAAGAATGGACACTTAGGGCGAAGGTAGATTCACTCCGTTGGTATGGGGAAAGTGTGATCCATTTCCCTCGTAGTTAACGTGACATAGACCCCTCCCAAATGGGAGGGGTCTTTTATGTTGTTAGGCAGTCCCTGTAGAACCAAAGCCACCAGCACCACGCTCAGTCGTTTCGTGGAAGTCTTCGACCATCACATAATCAACAATGACCCGTGGTAAGATGAGATACTGAACAACACGCTCGCCTTGGGTAATTGGGAAAACATCGTCAGTGCGATTCCAAAGGGACACAATTAATTCCCCTTGATAATCTTGATCGATAACACCTGTAAGATTACCCAATACTAACCCGCGAGAGCCTAGACCACTACGAGGAAAGATGAAACCAACAAGCGCCGGGTCATTTAACCAGACAGATAATCCAGTGTGGACTTTAATTGTTTCGTTGGGGCGCAGCATGTAGGTATTAGCTTTACCCTTGTCACGAATCAACCCGGCGCTCTCAGAGAATTTAACGACTCTGAGATCGATACCAGCACTACCTGGCGTTGCGGCTTGGAGATACTGGTCTTTCCAATCCCGGATGACTTCTTCAGGGAGACCTGCCCAGGTCTCTTCAACGAAACGTGCTTGTACTTTCGGGTTATGGGTATGGTTAGTCATGCAGTTAAGCTCCAAGGTCATTGGCGTAAGTAGGTGACGCATTCAATGTTTTTAACGAAAGTGCCATGTTGTATTCCAAACTAGATAGTTCATCTGCCATCTTTAGTTCGGTATAGGATAGCTGATTCTTCGCGTCTCTGATATTATCAATAACAGAGCGGTTTTCATCATAAAGCGTAGCAATACTGCGACTATCCAGTTGCTGCCCTTCTTGATCACTATATTTGATGAAATCGATGACGATTAAGGTCTTCATTTGTCCTTTAACAAAAGGTGCGTTTATAAGGCACTTGGGTTTGAAGTATTGTCGCTTTATGTAATACTCCACCCTGTTATAACGCTCCACAAGCTGTCTGTCGAAGAACGACAACGCCATGGTTCTCTTGACATGGAACAAAGAACTGAGCATCTTATCATCATCAGGGATAAGTGCTTGTTTAGAGACATCCCATGTCGTTAGCCACTGCACCCCGCTTTGCATCTGTATTTTGTAAAGACACATATCCCAAGGGTAAAAGAAGACGCGTCTTACCTCACGCCCCCACCCATAGAAGACACATTCTTTTCCGAACTCCAATCCCCAAGATGGAAAATAGTCACTCGTTTTAGGTTTTGGAAGCTTAACTGGGATTCGGATGTGTGGATAACCTAGATGAAATCTAAAGGTATATCCGTTTTCAGGACTATACAGCAACTCTATTGCCAGTCCCCATCGAGGGATAATTTCAATCCCCATAACACGGATGCTATCCGGTCTACGCTTGAAACATAGTTTCTTTTTTATCCAACCTAAAACCGTTTTAATCATTTAATCACCACGTGTTGGTTGTACACTTTCGGTACAGTAATGTTGTTAGGGTCGATCACACAGACGTCAGCGTTTGATAATGACGTGTGTTCTTGCATGTAGTGAGAAATATAGACAACCTGTGTCGTCTGGTTATTCTCGATCATGCTATTGATCAGAAGATTTAGATTCGCCCGGTGTTCTTCATCGAAGGTTATCCCGAACTCATCAAAATAGAGTGGGAATTCTTCCAGTTTAAGAAACTTCATGACCAGTAGACGGAAAGCAAAATCAACAATGTCGACCTGAGAACCACTACCGTCTTTAATGTCAGGGGTACTTTTCTCGCCACCACCTACAATAAGAGGGAAACGATAGTCAAGACGGTCTTTATCAACCTTAGAGGGTTGGATCTCCAGATCATACGTCCATACCCTAGCAATGATCGCGTTCATGAACTTTACTACGTTGTTCATGAAACCCATCAGGTATTTACCAATGAGACCGTCTTTGGGGCACATGGCCTTAACTAGAAGTTTAAGATCTTCCTGCTGTTGAATACTTTCTTCTAGCTGTTTGTGGAGATAATCTAAAACCCCATTGCGAACTTCTATTTCGGATAGTTGGTGTTTTAGTTGTCCCATTGAGAGCTGTACTGAATTACTTTCCTTCTGTAGTGCGTCATGGTAATAGTCATCACGAAGTTGGTCGAAATCACGAAGTACTTGTTCAAGTTCTTGAGATAGTCTCCGTTGATTATCGATAATAAGGCGATTCGTTTTACCGTAGCTCTCAAGTGCTTCTTTTTGTTTTAGGAGTAACGCGCGTTTCTTGTTGACTTCTTCGATAGAACTCTCAACCCGTGTTAGTTTTTGATTAACACGATCAATCGTTCCTTGATCAATCTCTTCGATGTAGCGAAGTTTATTACTCAGCACATCACGGCGATCCGTCAAACGTTTGATGACTGCTAATGCCTGCATGACATGTGACCACTCGATAATACTGTTGACGTATGTCTTCGGGTTGGTCACCATGATACGATCATTAATAAGCTTCTCCCAGAGAGGGCTGAACATAGGGTACGATTCACTGAACTGACGAAAACGCGTTAATAACCTACGGAAATCATCTACTTCGTCCATGTACGAGCGAATCTTCTCCCCCTGAGCTTTTACTTTATCGATGTTAGGTCCGATCTCTTCGAGTTCTTTTTCTAATCGTACAGGTTCGTTTTCATCGACACCTTCACGGAAAGAATGTTCACAGTTAGGACATACCACACTACGGCATGTTTTAAGCTGCTGTAAACGACCTAAAATCGTATCACGGCGGTGTTCGAGTGATAGTAGATAATTGTCGCATTTGCTAACTTCTACTTTTGCTCTGGCGTACTGTTCTCTAGAAAGACGTCCATCGCTGTTATCTGGAAACTCATGTATAAGACGAATAAGCCCTTCTATCATTTCTTCTAGGACTGCCTCGAAATTTAACATGTTACCGATGGTAATTGGTTCAACAAATAAACGATCGATTCTCTCTTGGTTGGGAGATGTGTTGCTGATGTCTTCATCTATCTGTTTAATTTCATGCCGGATAGACTGGACCATCTCTTCAGTCAAGTTTTCGTCTTTCTTTGGTTGTTGTTGTTTTAGCTCACGATATTCATTACTTAGATGGTCTAGTAACGCATCGTAACGAGACACTTCATGACTTGTTGTGTTTAATGCTTCGTTAAACGCTTCCTCGTCACGTATATTAAACTTAAACGGTAAAGTAGGATGAACGGTAAGGGTCTTCTTAATGTCTCTCACAATCGCATTTAGACGCGTTTTGAGAGACTCGGGGTTAAGGGTGGGGTCATTCGAAGGAGTAACAGAATACTTAGCTTCCATCAAAGCTTCGGCTTTCTTAACCATTTGACTGAGTTGTTCGCGCATTGCTTTTTGTTCAGCATCTGACGGAACTTCTTTTGTTTCCTTTGCTAGACGCTGCTGATGATGTTTCACTACTCCGTCTTTGTCTCGTTTAAGAGACTTAAGTTTATCATAAACACCGAACGCATAATCTAGTGATGTGGGTGTTAATAAAGTCAACCATTCTTGACGTTTCAAAGGCGACATCGCTGTGAACTTCTCAGCACCTAACAAAATAT
>MDTC01234826.1_pt1 | contig 22768 bp, 27 predicted proteins | sample 811181 | NCBI WGS metagenome assembly MDTC01 (sample SAMN05326644, study PRJNA326480) | marine metagenome | isolation source: seawater | place: Pacific Ocean: North | collected 2011 | reverse complement strand
CGGAGGACAGCAACAAAGAGTAGCGATCGCTCGTGCTCTTGTTAACTCCCCCACCATCTTGTTTGCCGACGAGCCAACCGGCAATCTAGATTCAAAAACTGGTAAAGAAGTCATGAGTCTTTTGCATGAACTTAACGGCAAAGGCCAAACAATTTTAGTTATAACCCATGAGAAAGAGATTGCAGATCAAACTGAAAGAACTATTTTCATAAAAGACGGCCTGATTGAATCAGACCTCTTAAATTAAAAATGAATAAACTTATAAAACTAGCCCTCATCTCTCCACTGCTTTTTTTGACAACAAGTTGTGGAGATAACAAAAAAGATTTTGATTTTTTTACTGTCGAAAAAGTTCAATCGAAGGTTTTAGAACTCATCATTGAAGCTTCCGGTTCCGTCGAGGCGATTTCTTCCATAGAAATTAAATCTAAGGCTTCTGGTGAGATTCTCTACCTTGGAGCTGAAGTGGGCGATACGGTTAAAAAAGGTGATGTACTTGCCAGAATAGATCAAAGAACCCCTTCAAACACTCTTTCCCAAGCAGAAGCTGATATCGGTGTGTCAAAAGTTAAATTGGACAACGCTTCTTCTCAACTAGAAAGGGGTAAACAACTCCATGAAAGTAACGGTATTTCAGATAAATCTTTCGAAGACATTCAAGAATTGCATGCTGCGGCTAGAGCACAATTGGTTAGGGCTGAAGTTTATTTAGAAAACGCAAGAATAGCTTTAGAAGATACCCTTGTTCGATCTCCGGTTGCGGGTAAGGTTATTACTAGGCAAGCTGAAGTTGGCACCGTGATCACCTCTCCCACTGCAGCAGTTGGAGGAGGAACCCTGCTGATGAGAATGGCAGACTTGAATAAAGTCAGAGTAAGGTCTCATGTGGATGAAGTTGACATAGGCAAAGTATCTATTGGCCAAAAGGTTAGTTTGAGAGTTGCTTCTTACAAAGATACGGAATTTATCGGTTACGTGTCCAAGATAGAACCTCTTGCTAGAGTCGAACAAAACGTCACTACCTTTCCTGTCTTAATAGATATAGACAATAAAGAAAACCTCCTTCTTCTGGGCATGACCACAGAAGTGGTAATCAACGTTCTCAACAACGAAACTGAATTAACCGTTCCCTCTGGCGCCCTTAGAACCAGAAAAAATATCAGGTTTGTTGCATCTTTATTGGGAATATCTAAAAGAGAGATTAAGAACTTCTTAGAAGTTAGAGAAAAGAACGAAGGGTTTACGAAATTTATAGTTATAAAAAAAGTTGACGGAAAGCCTGTGCCGGTATGGATTGAAACAGGTGCAACGGATTTTAATAACGTAGAAGTGCTTTCAGGTTTAAAGCTTAATGAGGAGATTTACGTGGTGCCGAGCGATGGACTCATCAAAAATCAAGATGAGTTTAAAGACATGTTAAATCGTAGACGATCTATTTAATGTTAGATGGAGAATCCTTAAGATCTGCTCTTGATGCGATAAGGGCGAACCTTCTTCGTTCCATTCTTACCGCCTTGGCTATAGTTATTGGTACTGCTGCTGTGATTGCTCTTGTCTCAATAGGTGGCAGTGCTCAACAGGCTATTGAAGAATCGATATCGGACATGGGTTCACAAATGCTGTCTGTGGTCCCCGGACAAAAGAAAAGAAACGGCGTCAAATCTGCTTATGGGCTTTTAAAACTTAAAGATGTAGAAGCTTTAGTAAAAGACAACCAGATCCCCTGGAGAGTTGCTCCAGAAATGAGAGGTAATAAACAGGTAAAATTTAAATCGGAAAATGCAAATTTACAGATAGTCGGAACCACTTCTGATTACTTCCCAATACAAGGGATGGAACTGTCCCAAGGAATTGTTTTCAGTGAGGATGATGAGTACAAAGGAGGAAAGGTTGCCGTCGTGGGATTTGACGTGGCCAATGAACTCAACACCACTAATGATGAATTGTTGAATAAAAAAATTACTATAGGTAATTCTTCTTTCAGGGTGGTCGGCATAACTGAAGCGAAAGGCTCTGGCGGATGGGACAATCCAGATGAAAGAGTCTATGTGCCCGTGTTGACTGCCTCGGAAAGAGTCTTTGGACGAATCTGGATTAACATGGTTGTCGTTGAGACCCCTAAAGACATTAAAGTCCCGGCAGTCATGATAGCCATAGAGAGAATTTTAAGAAGAACTCACGATATTAGCCCTGGTGAAAAAAATGATTTCAGAATCGTGGACTGGTCGCAGATCAAAGATATGCAACAAGAAGCCACGGGAATCCTAACAACAATGATTGCTGGTATAGCAAGCATCAGTTTACTCGTTGGAGGGATAGGTGTTATGAATATTATGCTGGTGTCCGTCACCGAGCGAACCAGGGAAATAGGATTAAGAAAAGCACTCGGAGCTACCCAGAAAGATATATTGATTCAATTTATAGTGGAAGCCATTCTCCTTTGTGTTATCGGAGGCCTCATTGGTGTGTTTTTGGGTCTGGTACTCTATTTCTCTATAGCGTCCTATCAAGAATGGCCTATTGTTATATCATTTTCGGCCATCTGCGGGTCGGTTACTTTTTCTGCCATGGTGGGATTATTTTTTGGTATTTGGCCTGCACGAAGAGCGGCTAGACTGGATCCTGCCGTTGCACTGTTGTACGAATAAAATTTTCTAATTATTGTTAAATTAAGAGATATGAGAAAAATAAGAAGAGGTCACGTACTTGAAAAATGACAAGGGGTGGAACTTTCTTGAAATTACGGGCACGGGCAACATAATCGTTACTACCATCACTCAGCAAATGAACTCAGTCCACAGGCGTAATATCATATTGAGCAGTCTAATCGCCACCCAATACTGCGGCAGCTGCTCGCTATGAACTAAGGGCGGCTAATCGTCCGCGCAGATCCCTAATACTAGATAGGTAGGAGTCCCAGATTGAAAAAGGGAGGAAGGGAAGCTGTTACTGGAGCCGAATGAAGGTATCGTCGTATTTTTCGCGCAGTTTCCCTCGCTGCTTGCAGTGCCATAGGCCAGGGTATCGTTTACCAGAACGGATTAATTGGATAATGGCCCATAGATAACATTTTAAATTCGAATGCCCCAAGACTCTCGCCTGACGAACTATGACTCGCAGACAGGAAATTTGACTCGATGATGCAAGCTCAAAAGATCTTCCTCTTGCTAACGACGAGGATACTTCAGCTTATAGCTTGGCTACAAGCGATGCCCTTTTATTTTCGTATTCTTCATCTGTAAGCACTCCATCATCTAACAACTTTTTGAGATCTTGTAATTGATCCGTTATGTCCTTTGAGTGCTCTTCAAGAGGTTGAGGATTTTCTTGGTTTTCCTTGGTCCTTTCGGCAACGAACTGGCTATGAGCTGCTTCGCCAGATTCTGCTTCAACAGATTTAACTAGATTGAACCCTCTTTGCAACAAGTTAGATCTCCGCCAATCGTTTCCCATAAAGCCCGAGACAAATCCCACAAGAAAGCTAATATAAAAAGGAGCTAAAACAAGAGAGACTATGAGCATTACAGTAGCTGGAATCCATAATTTCGCTATGTATCCCCAAATCCAGCTAAAAAAGAAGCCGGGCCAAGAAAATCCTTGCTTTACAATTTCAACCTGCCCAGTCGGATTAGAAAAAATATCAAACGTTTTCATCGATTTTGCTCCGCTCTAAGAGTTTTCTGTTAAGCCCACAGACTCGCGACCATTAGTTAAGCAGAAAGTGAGTCTCATTTTCTTTCAATCGAAAAATCCCAATAATTTATTTAATACCAATCGGGGTATTTTTAGCTAAAATCCAGCTAAAAGGCAACGTTAAAATGGGCTGCTTACGTTGCTGACCTGATTCGATCTTAGTTTATGTGTTTGCTATCTCTGCCAATCTTTTACCCGGGGTTGAAAGCGTTTTAAACTTAGTTGGATCTGTAAGTTGGAAAAAAAGACAACCAGAAAATCCCAATGAAGGACCGAAAGTCGCGCGTAATCGCCTGTGGGAGTCTATCCTTAGCGAACTAATAGCCCACAGGGAGGAGCATGGTTGTATTGCGAGTGACAGTCCTGTAAAGAGAATCCAGGCGCTTACATGCGAGCTGTCCTATCTCTGGTTCCTAAAGACTTCGCCCTAACGGCAGAAAAGGATGAAACACCCCAGTGTATTGAGATAAGGTTTGTTTAGGAATCTTTGCAAAAGAGAAAAAGACTATGGTGTTCAAAGTTGAAAAGATCGATGAGGATAGTTTAGCAGGCAATCAGGGTATGGAGCTTGGAGATTTAATTTTTACCCTTGGAGGTCAGGAGTTGACTACCAGTCAACAGTTTGAAGCAATCAGGAGGTCAGGAGCCGATCCCAAAGGGGCTTTTACAGATGATTTTCAGATAGCGAGAATTTTTCGAAAAGACAGATGGATAGATATTAAATTACCTGAGGGCAGACTAGGTATTACTTTAGGAGAAGTCAATCTTGCAGACGAGGTTCAATATACTGACTACATCCTGAATGAAAATGAGGTTATCAGGTCTATGCGATTTGTTACCATCGAATCGCCGGGAGATTGCGAAATCTTGCAGGTTTTTGGAACAGCAAGAGGCAGCACGGTACGGGCAAAGCACGTAGGTCGAGACATAGCTGCCAGCTTAAAAAATATCGTAGGGGGAGAACTCAAGGGTTATACAGAACTTATGGCCGAAGGTCGTGAGGAGGCAATATTTAGAATGAAAAAAGATGCTAAGGAACTGGGTGCCAATATGATCGTTGGATGCAGATTTACTTCTGCGATGATCGATGTTGGCGCCTGTGAAATAACGGCTTATGGGACGGCTGTCCTAGTAAAATAAGGAGGACTCCAAGTTTGGAGAGCACTTTGGCGATCGAGGGTTTTATTGGATTATTTTTTCTTATCGGGTTGGTCTATTTCATTTTCGTGCGCGCCGGGGAGGAGAAAAAAGAGGAATTTGAAAAACGGAAGTGGTAAAGGGCCAGAAAACATTGGGGGGAGTTTATCAAGAACGCTCGTCTGTGGTTACAGATTAGATCAAAAAACTAAAAAGGAGAGTTTGTGAAGAGTCTTTTTTTCTTTCTATCGTTTATCGCTTTTTCAATCGATGCGGAGGTGAATTCATGGGAATGCGGAACCTTTAGCGGGGCATCTATCGTGGCCAGTGACGGCACTTTCTTGGGAAAATTGGGGCCAAGCTGGATGTCTGATTCTGTTTTCAATGAGACATCAAACTATGCTCAGTCTTGGTCATCAAAAGGTATATTTAATACTTCAAGCCAACATGGAAACCAGTATTCAAATAATAGTGTTTTTAATGAATCAGCATCAAATCCGCCGAAAATAATAACTGACGATGGAAAACAAATAGGCAAGCTTTCGGTAGGGCCAAGTTGGGATAACTCAAGGTTTCATCCCAGTGACATTAAATATACCTGTAATTGGGATTAAAAAGATCCATCAGGTAAAAAAATTAGAATATTGCGACCAACTCCCACGGACATGTTCTGAATTAATTTTCTCGTTAAAACAAACCACTCAATAATAGTTATAGCTCGCCTGATATTGAGAAACTAGAGAATTGACTTTATCGAACCCATCATTCAATGCAGAACGGTACATGGCGTAGCCTTCCCGTCTGAATCGAACAGGTATTCTAGAGTCCCACTGAATATCTTCATAACTAGGAACAAAATTAGTTGGTTGGGACTTAAATACATCGACCAAAGTCTTCTGACGCTTAGCAGAAAAAATTGTTCGGATATTCTCCCCAGTTATTGGATTTGGCATTAAAAACTCATTCCCTTGCGGATTTTTCATTACGTATGGTCTGCCCATCCAGCCTTCGCCCACATTTGGAACGGTGACGTAGAAATAATTTCGATTCCCTTCCAATGCCGCATGCGCAATAACCGATGCTCTGACTGGACCTGATCTGAAGCTCACATCGGAAATTTTTGAACCACCGAAAGATCGTGCTCCAGGCTTGTCCCAAATTGAACCGCTGTCCAACCCTTCGTAATACAAGTATGCAACCGACTCTGGCAACAATTTATATCTAGTAGAGTTTCGAAGGTAAGGGTGAGACGCTTCAGCCTCTGCCTTCGCAAGTTTGACCGGTTCTAAATTTGCTAAAACTAGGGCATCTATTGCGCTTTCAACTTCTTTTAATATTGACTTTTTATCTTCATCAGAGATTTCAGCGTGTTTTGAATAAAACTCGAGTTTTGATTTATAAAGTGGTTTAAGAGGATTTAAGATGGCTAGTTCAGAATAAACCTCAATATTTCGCTCGATATTTGTGCTGGGAACCGATGTCGCAATCTCAAAGGTCTCGATTTCTGTAGAACTTAAGAACTCATTGTCTGCGAATTCATAAGATTCGTCCGGTTCCCAACTGTTCAGACCTAGCGAACTCACAGTCCAATCGATAGCTAGATTACCAACTAAGGCTCCCACAAAAAAAACGAAAAATTTCAACATTTATATACCTCTTTCTTGAATGGACTAACGCGCATAGTTAAAAGATCGCATGCAACTCCCAAATCTATTCTCAACCTCTCGGCTTATACAATTGCGTGTGGAACAAATACGAGAGATGTCTGGTTCCTGAGCCATGAGGCGAGATTGACATAATCTTTTTGCTTCCGATTCAGAGTACCGATTGCTAGTGGACGCATATGAAGAGTTTTTACTTGCCTTGTCGGCCCGTAGTGAAGATTCTCTGGCACTTTGCTCTTTGGCCGTATAGGACTGAATTTTCGTTTTATAGATTTCTTTATCGGGATTAAGCGCCGCAAGTTCTCTGTAGCCAGACAAATTACCTGAAATATCTTTGGCTGGTTTTACTTTTACTTCTTCATACAGTGCCTTTTCCTGGTATGAAGCGAACTCATTTTTCTTGTAAGAGCTTTGGACTTTAAAGATAGTATTGGGGAGACTCTCTGCGTCGCTGAAGTAATAAAATAGGAAAGAGGAGAAGAGTCCCAAGACAAAGGCTATGCCTAGCCCACTATCAATTGTTCTGTGCATATTAGGAGGTTTGTCAAACTCATAGACCCATCCCTTTTTGAGGCAATCTCTCAATAATGACAGCGACGAATCTCTCCCTTCTTTCTCAATGAATTCTCTGGTGATTCTCTCAATGCCAGTTTTTTCCAAGAAATCAGATTTTGTGAAATCGGGACCAAAAACTCTATACAATTCACTTTCTTTTAGACTTTCCCATCGAGCATTTTTATTTTTTCCGGATTTAATTAAGTCTACCAATTCGTGAAGATCTTGATCTGATAACTTTGCTGCTATTTCGTTTTTATTCATGCCCCGCCTAATATATTTTTCTTAACCTGTTATTGACGTCAATTAACCTGAACGATCGATTTGCTTTTCTATTGAAGCAAGCTTTCTCTCTATTGTAGCTTTTTTCCTATCATACATACCTTTCTCTATTTCTTTAGGTTTATACAATTGCGGTAGTTGCTCTAGAACTTCGACATATAAAGATTTTATTTCATTTAGTTGTTTAAAAGAACATGTCTTTAATGGAGGCATTAATTGATTTAATTGTTCGGTTTTTGCTCTATCTTTATTTTCAATTAACGATTTCAAATGTTCTCGCATTGCGGAGATTGTTTCGTCTATATTAAGTTGAGGTTTGGCATAAATATTAGGTTGCAAAGCTATATCTTTAAAAATCGCTCCAAAAAATAAGATAATGCCAATTACAACTAAACCCGCCAGAAACAAAATCACATATATAAAATCTACTCTCCAGTTATCATCACTGTTCCAGCCTCCGAGATAATCCCAAGCTCCCATATCTCTGCATTCCGCAGACACGTCAGCAATCCGCATTTCCGTGGAACGCCTTCCCTTAAAGAGATCTTCCATAGTAGGTGCCTTATCTACCTCATAAGCCTCAGTTTGATAATCGCAGAAACCTTCGCTGTCCCAAATAGGGGTAGTTAGAAATATAAGTGCCCCAAAAATGAGTCCAATATAAGTTCGCACCCCATCCGCAAAGGATTCGGTCGGGTCAACCTCGATGCTCTGGAAAAATTTAGTGAATCCATAGTAAATTAGAGCAATGGTCGCCACTGATGCGACTACGCCCAAAACGCTTGATATGAACCAACCGATGTAAAGAAACAACAACGTAATAGGAACTGCGAGGATCATTTTTTGTGGCTCTCGTTAGAATTAGATATTGAACTCTCAATCAAAAACGATTTTTAAAAGAACGGTCATAAAAAATGTTGTTTTTTCTAACCGAATGGTTTGACGTCCCGATTTAATAACAGGACGATTAAATCCTACAAAGTAAAACACAACATGTGACCTTATCCCAAAATTCCAAAGACCAAATCTCTCAATTGACTAGTGTTTTAGAGTGTGCCGCACTCACATTGAAAAAATCCGCTTTTTTCTTATTTTTAATAGATTAAAGATCATAGCGCGCCGAGAAAGTTAATATTGAATTCGAGAGACTGCTGTCTTGAATTGGCTCGAACATAAACTTCTTTAAAGGGAAACTTTCGAGATATTTTGATCAGAACTTAATAACGTCAAATCACGATTGTCTTTTTCTTAAAAAAAAGGTTTAAAACGGACAACTAAGATTTCAAGGTATGATGCTTGCACTTATAAATTTAGTGGGAACTTTTAAATTTATCTCAGAGTAACAAGGCATATAAAGGGGGTCGCGCTATTTTGACTTACCATACCCGCATCTATTCTGCCCAATGAGGCTTTCATATCAATAAGTGCAATAATTTGGTTGTTGTGAGCCATCATGATTTTGGTCTTACTTGAGTATCATTCTCTATCTAAGTTGTTTTTTTGTCTTAATTTGCAGATCATGGGCCTACGAGCGAGAATAATGTTTGTTTGATAGGGTAGAGTTATGTCTGTACGCATATTTTTTGTTCTTTTTCCTTTATGGCTAGTCAACCCCTCTCTAGCAATATCTTGTGAATTGCCAGAAGCAAAAGCTAGGTACGATGGCCTATAAAATAGTTAAGCAAGAAATTAAGAAATTGCACGCAATATGGAGAAACAGCGCAGAAGAACGACAGATCATAGTCGCCATTTGATTGAAGTAAACATACAAAAAAAGGGGGTTATTGAATGGATGTCATAGCTTGGATGATCAAAGGGTTCTTTTTCCTATGTTTATCGATCTTCTTTTTCCAATTCGATAATGGATTTTCCTATGCCCTAGGCACCCTATGTGTTTGGTTGATATTTAAATATCTGGGGATTAACGAAACCGATTTTTGGGATGCGCACAAAAATACAGTGGGTATAGAAACCTATGAGCTTCAATCCGAAGCGAAACCATTCGGTTTTTGGCTGGGCGTGAATTTTATTTGTCTTTTTCTCATCGCCCAATTTATGTACGGAGCGGAACTAGAAAGACTGCTCGACCCATACAGAATTTTCGATGGATATTCATTCGTCACCTCAGATTTTCCGAGTGACGCTTTAGTCGCTTCGGCTAAGACCGAAAGCATTTATAGCTTAAACTATAGGACCTTAGACGCTTTCCTATTTGCTTTTACTCTAGCAGGATTGGTCGGAGGGTTATCACTTATCGCAACACGTTGGAGAAAAGAACACCAGAGGCTGGTTTTCGGGTTTAGATCTGTATTAGCGATTATGGTCATCGGGTTGGTCTCCTACTCATATCAAACTCCTGACATAAAAATGGAGATTAGCGATTGTGTAACTACCTCCGAAGAGGATTACACTAGCACCCGACTTAAATACGAAAGGCCAGGATTGAAAGTGGACAAGGGCTTGTTTTCAGACAAAATTGTATGGGATGACGGCGTTACAGAAGTGCGAGAGACTAAAACATACGTGAATGAGTATGATATCACTTGGTTTAAACAAGCTTGCGAAGAACCTTCCGAAGACAATCTGAGTAAATGCAAAAGTTTCTCATACTGCGCCAGCGCGGTAGCTGTGAATATGGGCAAGAACGAGCAGAAAGAAGTTCTAAAACACGGTCCATTGGTAGAGCTTTACGAATAGAAACGAACCACGTAGGAAGTAAGAAGGTGCAAAAAAATCAAGGTTCCTTGGCAAAAAATTCTCGTGCCTTTGACCAAGAAATAGCATGCTGCGGAGTCGTATATCCTTAAAAAATTTCTAGAAGCGTTTGTGCATCACGAGCAAATAGCTAAACATGTCATGCATAACAAGCAGCAGAGGTGCCACTTTGTTCAGGTTGCTAGGACAAGAATATTGCTCTGAAGTTCATCACTTGTAAGGATAAAAAATGTTCATAGTTGAAGGTACAAATAATAAGCAAAAAATCTCGAAGGATACAGTTATTATTCTTTCAAAAAACTTCCAAACTGAAGAGCCGGAACTCTATAGTTCTAAGCTTGGTATCTTTAAACTCAAAAATAATTTAGTTTCAGTTGATATTGTCTCTGAAGAGGCAGCAACCGGCGGCGGGGTTGGGGGAGCCGCAGGGGGTGCAGTTTTGGGATTTCTTATAGCTGGTCCTTTAGGAACCGCCGTTGGTGCTGGCTTGGGATCAAAGAAAAAAGGCAGTGATAACACAACCTTAGTTATAACTTGGGTAAATGGAGATGTCTGGGTAGTTGATCGAGTAAAGCCAGAAGAGCTATCAGCGTTGAAGGTAGCGGTTGCAACTTCCGCTCCTAAGGTTTTACCAAAAGCTAGAAAAAAGTTAATTCCCAAAAAAAAATCTCGAAACACTAAGACGGGTAAAAAAGAACTTGAGAAACTCCCTAGTAGAGCGAGTGCCTTAAAATTTCATGAGGGAAGATCCGCCAAAGATAAAACATCTATGCCAGATCTGTCCTACCTTGAAAAATTCAAAAATTTAGAAGGCGTTGAAGAGGCCGTCAAGCTTTTTAACTCGATATTCTCCGTTGAGATAGAGAATTATAATAATTGGAAATGGCAATATTTTGATCTTAAGATAGAAACCGAAAAAGAAGTAAATGCTGTAGCTCAATATGCTTTAAAAAAATTAATAGTTGCTTCTAACGAAGCCTCTCAAGTTAAAGACAACACGCGAGAGCTCGAAACTGAGATCGAAAATCTTAAACAAGCTATAGAGGAAGAAAGCTCGGAATTGAAAAAAAAAGACGAAGATCTTGCTAAGGCCGGCTTTTTTAGTAGGGGAAAAATTAAACAAGAACGATGGGACATTCTCTACAGATTAGATAAGTTACACCCAAAGGTTCCTGCGAAAAAAGGGGCACTCACAAAACTGAATAAAAAACTTGCATCAACAAGGGAAATTAGATCAATCAAGAATGCGAATGAGGAGTTTGCCGCTATTTACAACAAGGCATTTCCAGATGAAAAAGGACCATCCAAGAGCCTTAAGTCCAAGATAGAGTTCGATAATGACTTCTTTCTTGCTACTTATAGAGAAGTATTTGATGAAACACGGGACAAGAGGACCTCGTCTGAGATTAATAAAGTAAAAAAGCTAGAAAATGATGAAGAAAAAACAGAAGAAATCAAAGAAAAAGTTCCGTCGGTACCGAAATTATCAAAAAAAGAGCAACTTTATGAGTTGAAAGAATTACTTGACGAGGGCCTTATAACAAATGAGGAGTTCGAAGAGTCAAGAAAAAATATCTTGGGGCTTAAATAAATTTTCGATTCAAATATTTTCTTCGAATCGTCTAGGTTTAATGTTTTATGCTCACTCCCTCATTATGAGCAGTAGTCTAGTAGGTTCCCGCCCGATAAAAATAACCATTCGGTAAGACGGCATTAAATGGGGTCCTAAGCATTTTCTCCGGAAGAGGAACGCATCGCCCCCAATTTTTTTCTTGCTGCTTTTAATTGTTAAATGAGCCGCGCCGATCAGGTTGTTTGTTCGACAGACCAAATCGGAGCAAGGGCAACTATCAAAAACGCATCGGGTATCTCGTCAATTTGGATAATGACCATAGCGTGCCATGCAACTTTCCTGATCTGCTTCCATCCGTTTCGCCATTTGGTAATCACTCAGGGAGTTATATTTGCCACTATTGTTGTCTGATCTTAATTCATCGGCACAACGGGCGAGGGCTACCCCCACATTTGTGTATGGGCTCATCGAGTCTGAGCTTGTTCGTGAAGAAGAGTTATCTGAACATCCAGCAATAACGCTGGCCACAATGAGAGCAATCAAAGTAGGTAAAGTTTTTATATACATAGTCGTCATCCTCTGAGGTTTGTATTAAGTTCTCAAATTTTTTCTGCAATCGCCTTAGATCTCCTAGCACATCCTACTCAATTTTTATTTTCTGTGCTGTCGACAGACCTTACACCCCAATTGAGATATTTCAATGGCAAAGTTTCACGGGTCCTAGGCTTTAACAGTTACCAGCGGGAGATCTTTTCTCTCAGACTCGCATTGCAGGCTTTTTCCCAGTCACGGACATTTCACGATATCCCCCCTCCCAATGCGCTAAACGCATTATCAGCTTTCGCCGTCGATACCTTCACATTGGCATCTAGTATTGCCATGTAAAACATGAATCAAATCATCTTTAATAATCTGCGCGAAAGATCAGCGGTTGGTCAGGACGTTGCTTTGATAGAAATGTCTAATGAACTTGCCAAGATGATGACCGAGGTCGATCCTGTCAGGCTAAAAAGAATCCAAGAAGAGCTATTAGGCGGTGGCGGATAAAGCCGGTGATGATTGGCCAGAACGCGCTCGTGTCGCGTGTGTCGCGCTTGTCGCGGAATCTAGGGAAGGCAGTCCCAGTCTGGGTGTCCGTCTGCTCAAAGATCTCAGAGAGATTTTTAAAGGGAATGACCAGTTGCCTACTAGAAAAATCATAAGTTTACTTTGCGAAGACGAGGAGGGACCCTGGCACTCACTGCATGGGAAGCCTTTGGATGCGAGGAAGCTTGCCAACATGCTAAAACCATACAATATTAATTCTAGAGATATGAGAATAGATAACCGGACTGTTAAGGGATACTTAAGGGCGGATCTAGCGGATGTGTGGCGAAGATATCTACCCTCTGATTTGCCGCGACATCCGCGACAAGATACTGAAATTAACGAAAAGCGAAGCGATGATTGATGGGTTTCTAAGATATTGGGTCAACGAAAATGACCCCTAAACAACTTAAGTTCTGTCAGGTGGTAGCCAGCGGGTCGTCGTTCTCGACGGCTTATAGGCGTGCTTACAACGCAAGACATATGAATCCCAACTCAGTTCACAATGAGGCAAGTAAGCTGATGAAACTCAAACCTGTTAAAGACAAAGTAGAATCGCTGGTTGGCGAATCAGACAAAGAAATTATTAACGAAAAAATAGCAAAAAAGGAAGATGTGCTAGTTACTCTGACCAGCTTGATGGAAACAGGGCTGCCCTCTGATTCTCCAAAAATTCGAGCAGCAGAGCTATTGGGGCGGCACCACGGAATTTTTGCGGAAAAAAACGTTGTTAAGCCTCCTGAGAAAAGCTCTACGGAGCTGGCAGAGGAAATTAATAGACTACTAGAAAATGCAGAGACCCCTAGATTACCACTAGGAGAGAACAGGGATGGATATGAGAAATAAGATCTGTTTGTTACCTTGTTCGACTTCTGACACATAATTTAGCGCGCGTTAAATCTATATCTTGAGGAAAATTAAATGTTTTGGTTTTCCCCCCAAAAATAGTTCTGTACTTCAGAAGCTCAGGCCCGTCTAAACAATTCTTTGACCTTTTTACGAGGTACACCTCGTGTATCGTTTGATTCTGGTAATTAGTGATTTTTAACTGTCGATTATTATAAGTCCATTTGTAATCTATCCCATCCTGCCACCATGCAGTGGGCCGTAACGGAAACTCTTTCCCGCAAAAACCAATGGCGGCTGAAGCGCATACTGTGCTTTCTCCGCACTGTTTGAGTTCCTCCAACTTACATTCCTGGAAGCTTTGATAACCAAAGTTATTCATCACAGTAGCTGTCAAAAGTACGGATACTAAGACTCCGATTCCAATTACGGCATTACCATTTTTAACGCCTGTAGCTTTTTCTATACGATGTTTGAAACCCTTCATTTTCTTCTTTAAAGAATGAAAAATTTCTTCCACATCTATTCCACTTTCTACTTCCCACGAATCAGCGGTCTTATTTACTTTTCTTGAGCGTTTTCCTATGTTTGTTCCATCAATCTTAGCCACGGCATTCCTATGGCCTTGTTCAACAGCATACCCTCTTGCCAAACTATAAATTTCCGGATCAAGAGGCTGCGTTTTGTATACTTCTATTTCTCCATTGACGCGACCAGAAAAGACCGAAACGTATTGGCATTTGAAGCAGATCATCGGAAATAAGTTTTCACCATTTGACCCAGACGCAATTACTTGCTGCACCATATAGAAGGTCGAATTTGGACGCGTATTACAGTCTGCTATTTGCTGACTGTTGCCGCACTTTATACAAACAAACTCTCCTGCAGGCATGTGAAGATCCGAGTCAATCGTTTGAGCAGATTACTACCCCAGAGCAAGATATGGAACCAGCTGAGGCAAGGGGGGGGTAGGGTGTTTAAATCAGGGCTTGTGTGATGTAGCTTAATCCAATGAGACTAATAACTTGGAATTTAAATGCGCGAACAAACAAAAAAGATTTAACTGAACAATGCGATTATCTGCAAAAGGGTGACTTTGACGTAATCACACTTCAAGAGGTTCTTTTAGGCTCTGAGGGTTTCATAAAAGAATATTTCAGTAATAAGAGTGTTTTGTCTTCCTTTGACTTGGTGAAAGATAAGTCTGTCCTAGTGAACAAAAGAAGGTATGGTCAGATAATTATCTCGAACGGCTCTATTTCTGAGATAAAAGAGTTTGCCTCAGTTCCCTTCCCTGAAAGAGTTTTGTCTTGTTCTACACTTAATTTCGAAGTTCACACGACACATGTTCCGCCCGGATCGTCAAATGGAGTTCGAAAGGTAGAACACTTCGAGGGTCTCTATAAATTTTTATCTAATAGAAATACTCAAAATTTGATTTTGACAGGTGATTTTAATTCTCCCAAACAAGAGTTAATGACGGGAGAAGTCATAACATGGGCACAAAAAGTAAACTCAAGTGGAAAAGTAAGGATTGCTATTAACTCTAAATGGAGAGACGAGTGCACGGGCGAAAGATGGGATCTTGCTGAAAGAAATGTTATCAAGAGTCATACGAACCTAGACCTTAAGGATGCATTTAGGTACAAGCACGGTTATAAAAAAGAATCTTTTAGTTGGTTCACTAATAAAGGGGTCGGCAGAAGATATGATCACATTTTCTGTTCATCTGGAATAGACGTTGCCGACGCCTTCTATGATCAAACACCAAGAATCAGAAAAATTAGTGATCACTCTCCTTTAATCGCTACGTTAAAGGTTTAAGATTTCCAGCGGATTCCACTAGAAAAGAGGAGAAATAGTGCCAAATTTGGACGACAAAAAAAGATTAGATACTACCCCTGACTGGATCATTGTTGCGCTTTTTTTTGTACCCGTTATAACTTTCTTAATAGGGTTTTCTAAAGGTGAAGAGAAAGGCGAACTTCGGGGCCAGCAGATTGCTCAATATGACTGTGACTGAGCATGGAGAGACTTAGTCACCGCGATTCTAATCGACAGTCAGGTTTTCTTGGCTTGGTTTAACCAGCTTAATAGGGTTGAGGACGGGAGTTTAAAATAACGCTTTTGTGAGTTAGCCTGAGTTTATGAGAATAAAAAGCTTCCTAATTCTGTTTCTACTAATCAGCCCTTCAGCAAAAACTGATGATTCTGACTTGACGGTCTGGCGCGATTCAGGTCAAACAGTTTATGGTGGTAATGTAGGTGGGGAGCCACGCTACTACAAATATGAGATTCGAGTGGATCCAGATAATCCGAGCAACGTTCAACTGGCTACCAGTTCTTCTAATGAAAATGCAGTGAAACCTGCTTTGCAAATATTTTTAGATGGTTTTAAACGCAATGATCTTATCCTTGTTTCCAAAGCTGCTTACCGCTGCGGCGCATTGCATTTAACAGTGAGTGAAATATTGCGTCGAGACACAAGCGATACTGAAACCGCGAAGAAGTTTAAGGACTCTGGAGGAGTACTTTCCTTGCTGGCAATGACTACCGAGGGCTACAAATTAAAACATCGTGGGAAAAAAAACGATCCGGAGGATCTGCAAAGAAGAGCGTTAAGTCAGATAGAATTATATACTGAGATGTACGGGGAACGAATAAAGAAAAATCAGTTCTCCTCCGGCGATATGTTCTCTAGTGACCCGCTTATGACACAAGATATGCAAGATTGTAATCTCCTCACAGGAATTTTGAGTTCAGAGGACTGGCTCGAAACAATGGAGACTAATGACTGGTCGAACTGGAACGACGTGCTGCAATAAGTCACACAGTCAGAATCAAAACTACTCGCCTTATTGACCAAATGAATCTGTACCCACAAAGTAATGACGAAACTTTGAAGAGAGCAGCATGCTCGGTATAGGAGGATAAACATGAAAGACGAATTTCAAGAATTTCTTGTTAAGACATTCGTATCGGCGTCAATTTGGTTAGGGACGGCTTATTTTTTTGTTTTACAATTTGCTAAAGAATTATTTTCATTCGGCTTATCTTACTTTGGACACGAAGATAAAAGCTTTTTGAGCTATGAAGCTAAAGATGAATAAACATGTGTCCACTACAACTTTTATGAGAACGACAGGAGCTGGAATTATTGAGGATGCCAACGCAACTGAATAGGCAGACGCCGAAGCAATTATAAAAGCAAGACAGGCATATTTAACAGCTTCCAACAGCAGGGTTCGAAATGAAATTGACCTGAAAACTGTGTATTTGTTCATAGAAAAGTTAAAACAAGCGGACACCGATCGACTGATGAAGGTGCTGTTTTGAATGTCGCCTGAAAAACGATAGGCTAAAATGAAAAGCGATATATCCAACACGAAAGACAAAAATGACACTGCAACGAATCTGAAGAAAACGAAATAAATCATCAGTGAATCTATGAAAGGTCGGAAATGAGAAGATGAATTTTCGTTCAGATAGATCGTCGAGATTGGGATCTCTTGGATATCCCATCCGTTTCGAATTACCGAAAACAAAGATCTTAGTTCGAAGTCATATCCATCCTCTTTTTGTTCCAAAAGTTCAGGAAGGGCTTGGCTCGGATAGGCTCTCAAACCACTCTGACAGTCGGTAATCCTCTTTGCCGTAAACAATGAAAATACCTTCGCCGAAATTACGTTCCCAATCAAACTCCGCAACGGCACTCTGCCGCTAAAACTTCGAGATCCTAAAAGGAAACTCTCGCTATTACCTGAAGCTGTCTTAGCTAATCGTTTTATGTCCTCGGGTAGGTGTTGCCCGTCCGCGTCGAAAGTAATTACATGGGTGGGTTTTTTTTCGAATTGTTTGAGTATCCATGCAAAACCAGTCTTTAACGCAGCTCCTTTACCTAAATTTTCAGGATGTTCAATTATTTCAACATTTTCGAAAGACTTTAGATCATTAAATATCTCTTTAGATTCAGAGCCATCGTCAACGATGATGATTTTTTTGAAGTTGCCTGGAGCGATATCTCGAACTAACTTAAGTAGCGATTGATCTGGGTTGAATGCTGGAACGAGTCCTACGATATTTTCTAATCTAGCCGACACTTGTTTTCTCTGCCATTATTTTTCAAGACTTCAAAAAATTCGAATTTGTAGCGTTCAGTAATAGCCCATTTTTTTCTGAACATATCAGGGCATTGGGAGGCTAACTTTTCGAATTCTTTGTGGCCGGGACCTATCGGAACAAGGGGCGAGGTTACTACGTATCTAATCTCATTATCTAGAATTTCCCTCAAAACCGTTTTGCTCTGATAAATCTTGCTGTCGTACGTCGGTCTAAAAACTTTCGTTTGCCCATAAAAAATGCCATAAGAGTAGTTGGAGGTTGTCCAAACTGGCAATTTTTTGGTTACCAATTCTTTATATAGATCATCTCCAGCATTCTCGAATACTCGCCTGAAGTTGTTCGGCACTGATTTTCCGACCTCAAAGCCGATAATTTTATTATAGTAGTCAAGACCCTTCCTTACACCGTCAAAAACACCGATTGAGACTAAGAGACACACCATTGCAAAAACCTGGCCCCGGTTTCTTTGCAGGAAATCTTTGTACTCGAGGGAGCGTAAAAGAAGAAAAGGTAGAAAGCATAGTGCTGGGGTGCCAGCTCTCAAGTCATAGTTCGCAAAAACTAGCCATAGAGCCATGCTGGGCAAAACAAAAAGAAGTAACGGAGCTGAAAAAGTTCTCTTGCAGAAAATCGCTAGAAAAGAAAGAAGGATAGTGGCTGAAAAAGCCGGCTCAGCGACAATCCATTTTTCAAAAATGAAGCCGACTAGCTTAATCGAATCCCTTTCCCCTATCGACCGGGAAATCACACCACTATTAGCGTAAAACAGATTCCCCTCGGTAAATGCCCAGACGAGAGAAAAAATTATTGGCAAGCCTCCCGCGAGAATGTGGAGCTTATTCAGGCTTTTTCTATGCAGCCAAAACACCATAAGCGGAAAAGAGAAAGATGCCCATAGGAGGCCAGGTTGTTTAATTAAACATGAGACGCAGGCTAAAAGGCTGCTCACTAATAAATAAGTCTTTCTTCTCTCTGTCTGACGGAGAAGAAAGTAGGCGGAAGCCAATATGGCCGAACTGGCCATCGTATCTGGCATTCCCAACATAAATATTCGTTCTAATTTTAAAAGTTCTAAAAAAACGAGAGTGGAAAAAACGAAAAATATAACAGACCTAAAATTGTTGAAAGAAAAGGTCCGACTCCAAATAAACAAAATTATTATAGGGAATAACGCGAGTGATGCCTTCACCGGTCCCTGAAAAGAATAGTCTCCTAGTAACATGTAACTGAACGATAGAACTTTTGGAAAGAATTGAGGATAGGGAGCTTTTGTGTAGTAAAACATCACCTCTTGGGACAGAAAATGCTCTATTGCCCACATATTCCAACTGTAGATCTCGTCGTCGATTGAGAATCCTCTCATTCCAAGTTCAACCATTATTGAAAAAGCGATCGCCATCGAAATTACAACGGCAATAAGCGTTGAAAAACTCTGCTGGATGTAATGATCTTTCGAGACTGAAGGTTTGAGTTTCCAAAACCTTAGAAGAAAAATTGCCGTGCAGAAAAATATGAAGGAACGGGTGGTTTCAGGAGAATATATACCAAGCGACTTCATTAAAGATACAAAAATTATAACGATTAGTCCGCTTAAGAAAGGCAAAGCAATCCAAAGCTCTTTCTCTTTGATCCAACTAGGGAAAATTGCCAAAGCTGGAAGAAAGAAAGTGCAGATTATAATTGTGAGAGTCTTAAGTAGTTCTGAAGCAATTTCCAAAAAGTAACCTGCCTTTTTTTCTGGGAGCGACGGTCACTTTACACAGTCGTTGCTTATAGGAAAAGTTAGCCAGCACATCATATTGGCTCTCAAACTGAGCGTGTTTAGGCTCAACATTGAGTTCGAAAAGAAATTGAACAACCGTTTCCGTCGAATCGTTCGTCCATATCCCTAATACTAGATAGCTAGGAGTCCCAGATTGAAAAAGGGGGTAAGGGGGCTATAAAAAGACTTCTCTCTGATGTAGCCTAAAATTTGGAAAGGTGGTTCGGAGAGAAGTGTTTTGCCAAAAATAAGCAACGTTTTTGCCGTTTTTTTCTTGGTAGGCTGCACATCTAACGTAACTTATGTTCCTCCTGAACCAACGATCTCCTCAATTCAGAGCGCGCTCAATCAACTAGAGAACAAAAACATCCCTGCGCCTCCAAGTCGAAATTTAGAACAAAAGCGCGTTTTATATAGCAAGGTTATCAAAGAAGTATACCCAGCCGCCGTTTCAGTTTGTCTTCAGGCAAGGGAGCGGAATCAATCAAAGTGTTCCTGGAATTTCGATTTTCTGGAAAGAGAAAAAGAATTTAATGCCTTTGCTTCTAATGAAAACTCTATCACTATCTTAGAGGGTTTAATTGATGGTATTGGTGCAGAAGAAGAGTTGGCGTTTGTCGTAGCTCACGAGATTGGACATCACATTGCAGATCACATAAATGAAGGAAAAAAGCGGGCAACTAAAGGAGCAATTATAGGAAGTATTTTCGGAGGTGTCGCAGCCCAGGTAACAGAAGATGAAGAGCGACAATTAGAGATATTTGAGCAAGCTGTCTCTCGAGGAGTTGACCTTGGCTCGAAAGTTTTCAGTATCGAGGAGGAGCTCGAGGCTGATCTTTTAGCATTGGAGATACTTAAGTTGAGCGGAATAGATCTAGATGCTGCACGGAACCTTTTTGCGCGAATGGCTACTGAAAAAAAACGCAGTACTAGGTTTATTGATACCCATCCGACATCCCCAGAGAGACTTGCTGCTTTTGAAGCTCTAAAAAGGGAACCACCGCGTTTTGAGTTTTCAAGTGAGCCTGCTCAGCAAAGCGGTAAACCAGGCATGATATTGGCCTCTTTTGAGAGGGTAGTTGGCTCTTACTGTATATACGAATATAAAGGAAAGAAATACCCAAAGCCTTTAGTGTCAGACGGATGCCCGAGAACGAATTATTTTAAGCGATAAAAAAAAATACCGTCTTGACAATGCCAGACTATTCGTTGTCGCAAAGATCTGTTTTTGCAGCCGCAGAACTCAATTTGTCCGATTTGATGCTACATACTCTTGAGATTAGTGGGTCATCCGTAAAAAGTGGCGCAGTGCCACCATTTGCAAAGACTTGTTTTATTGCTGAGCCCAAACCCTCTGACCAGCTTCCCGAGAACCAATAGTTGTTGTCCCTGGGTCGTGAGCCCAAAGGATCGTCTGGGAAATTGCCCCAACCTTTGTATGGATAATAAAAGCCTCCATCTTTAAAAGTCATTTCATGGCCAAAAGGGACACCAAAAGTTTTCATCGCAGGATTGTAGAGATACCCATCTTTTGGTTCGCCGTTTTTGAACACACCCCTAAAATACAGGTTTGTGCTGGGAGTTCTAATCGTGAGAGTACCCGGACCCTCTTGGCGGCCGTTTAGAAATCGTCCGTAATAAAATTCGCCAGAAGGACTAGTGAGTTCTCCTAAGCCATGCGGTCGTCCATTTTCATTTATCTCTCCAACGTAAATTTTCCCGTTCTCATACTCGATAACCGAGTCTACCCATTCGCCTGAGTCCTTGAGCTGGTTTCTTTTTATGGCTTCGGTCATTTCAACCTCACCGATCATGAAACAAGACTGTTCATAAAAGCCGTAAAAGAAATTCTCTTGATAGGGGCACCTTGAAACAACAGTTCCCTTCATAAGATGCAATTCCCTGGCGACGCTAAAGTATTCTGATGCTGCTATATATAGACCCATGTTTTCGGCGATAATCCCTAGATTGTAATAGGACTGATCAAATGCGCGATCGGCTTTCACTAGTTCATCCAATGCGTCTTCAAATCTTCGCTCAGTAATCGCTTGATTAATCCTTCCATCAAAAATCTTGGATCCTCCCACTCCAAATCTGAATTCTCCTTTAGCAAATTTTTCCTCACTGAATGCGGTTGGCTCCATTCCCTCTATCACAGACATGTCCATTGTCATTGAGGTGCATCCAGAGAGAACGAAGAGGAGGACAAAAATTAATTTTCCGAAAGACTTTGAAAAAGATTTATCCCACGAAAGCTCTTTAGTCATTGTATCTAACCTTTCTGTAAGTATGTCTGAGGATAGCATAGGTAGGCTGCTCCATATCAAGCAACTTTGACACAGTGCTATTTTTGACGGAATCGCGAGCAATTATCAAATAGAGTAGTCGGCGAATGGAACCTAACCGCAACCTTAGAGATAGATAAGCCTTCAACTGATTTGAGATTGCTTAACCTCAACTTTATTAACAACGAGACTTTCTTTAACTTTTCTTGTTATGAGAGTGGGCAGTGAGAGGCTAATCGTTCGTCCCGATCCCTCATACTAGATAGCAGGAGTCCCAGATTGAAAAAGGGGGATAGGGGAGATGCCTAAGTTAGTCTTTAGACATTGTAAATCGTTTATTCGGAAACCGAACTAGAGATGCGGGCCTAGCCGATCGTCGCAGCCTCGTGACTAATTGGTTGATCATCTTAGGTGTTCGGTCGGCATACGTGCTCTGCTGTTGCTCGATCTCGTAAGGTCTCAGTTCAAAGTATCGAGGAAGATTCAATTCTCTTGCTCTCTCGTCCCAGAAAACTCTTAATCGGTGTAAATCGTCAATGACATCCTGAGTAGCATTGCCATAACGAGGCCTGGGCCTGCGTCCTATGTCGAGGCGTCGATCATTGAAGTTAATAACCTTTGGATGAGTATTAAACTTACTTTTCATTTTGCAGCATCCAGCTTTTTTTACGCGCTTCCAGGACACGCTTTCCGTAAGCGAAATCGAGCAACATAGAAGGCTGATGATTCCGTCGGATGCTATCGACAAGGGTATTGATCTCTTTGGGAATTTTTGATGCTTTAGGGGCGTCAGCTCGGACACGTTTGTAGTAGCGTCTCTTTGTTTCATTGCGCTTAAGCTGCAGATAAAAGCCCCAGAAATCATATTCGTATCGAAGGTTGTGAAGCTCATCTACGGCATAACGGTTATGGGGATATTTGTGCTCCTTCACTATTTTGCGCTTTCGCGTCTTCTGCATGCGAAGGGTCATGAAGTGGTAAACATTTGACATTAGTTACTCCTCTTTAAGTTAACAAAGGAGCAATCAAGGTGAGATCCCATTTGTTG
>MDTC01160370.1_pt1 | contig 22772 bp, 21 predicted proteins | sample 811181 | NCBI WGS metagenome assembly MDTC01 (sample SAMN05326644, study PRJNA326480) | marine metagenome | isolation source: seawater | place: Pacific Ocean: North | collected 2011 | reverse complement strand
GTTCTTGAAGTTTGTAACCATGTTGAAGGCACAGTACCTGTAATTAATATGGCTCATATTCATGCACGAGGTCATGGTAAGATGAAAACAAGCGAGGATTATGCAGAACTATTTGATTTAGTCCGAGAATCCTATGGTGGGAAGAAATTCTATTGTCATTTCGCAGGTGTGGAGCATAGGATGGGTAATGCTCTACATTATACTCAGATTAAAAAATCAGATCTTAAATTTGAGCCATTTGCTGAGTATCTAGCCGAAGAAGGAGATTGGTTGGATATTACAATAATTTCCGATTCACCATTGCTTGAGCATGATGCAATGTATATGTTACAGCATTACGATAAGGCACGTCAGAGATTACTGGAGATTCGTGCTCGTGATGAACGCCGTGTTAAGTTGGCTCGTGAGGCAGGAATGTCTGATGAAGAATTAGCTAAACTTCGAAAGCAGGCGGAGCAAGAAAAATCCGGGTCTGATGAGAAAGCTACTGAATCTAAAGAAACACCAAAGAAAGTGGCACCGAAGAAGTCAGCGGCAAGTTCTATGATATCTTTTGATGATAAAGAAGATGATGACGATTTATTCTAACCTTTCAATATGACTCCTTACTAATACTGAGGCAGGAACTCTTGGCGGTTCACTAAAACCAAAGTTGGCTTTGGGATAGAAACGTGTATGTTCTCCCAAGTTTTCTCTGTTGATTGTCGCTTTGGCTTGGGTTAATTTAGAGAATCTATCAACCATGTACCACTCGCTTTGTCCATTCTTAGTTTTTCCATGTGTTCTTGTACCGAAAAATAACCATCCAAAGAAGTACTCAAAACTTGAAACAAACCACAGTGGTCTTCCTTTTATTAGGAACGATATTCCTCTATTCCATTCGAAAGCGCAGTTTATTTCTTCAGTTTCTAGTTTGATCTTATTCTCCTCCTCTTCTATTTTTATTTCTTCAATCTTGATAATATCAAAATTATACATAGAAGAAATATATTCTCCAATTTCTTTGTTTGGTGCGATTAGGATATTGGTACCATCCGGTTTAGACCACATTATATCACAGAAGGCGCCAAACGGGGACTCCTTCCAAGATCCAATTACTAACCTGTCTCCTGATAAAAAACCACAAGAAACGATACGCCCCTCAAAGATATCCATACTTTCCCGTAGAAACTTTAGTTAATCAAATACTGTATTACACTACTCGTAAATTTAGTAGTTGCTGGTGGGACTGGCCGGACTTGAACCGGCGGCCTCCGCATCTTCAGTGCGGCGCTCTCCCAGCTGAGCTACAGTCCCCTTAGCATTCACGCCACTGTGCTTTCCTCTTCAATTGTTCCGAGAACTCAGTTTGCTCCTGAGAGTACCTTCATCTGCATCTCATGTAGAGCAGCATTGCCTTTCTCAGCCATATTGAGCAAAGCATCTAGTTGTTTTCTAGTGTATGTTGATTCCTCTCCTGTGCCTTGTACTTCTACGAATTCTCCATCACTGGTCATTACAACATTCATATCTACATCTGCATTGCTATCTAAAATATAATCTAGGTCAAGATATATGTCTTCTCCAATTAATCCAACACTGATCGCTGCTACATTATTATTGATAACTGCATTTTCATGCTCGGACTGTTGTTCATTAGTTAAATTAGGAGCTTCCCAACCATTCTTTATATCTTCACGAGTTGGTCTCATTTCTTTAGGCAAACATTCTCCATTGGATATCAATCTTCTAACTGCTAGCCTTAGTGCTATACATGAAGCAGTAATAGATGCGCATCTAGTGCCTCCATCTGCATTTAGAACATCACAATCAACCGTCAAAGCTAGAGGGCCAAGTTGTTCTAAGTCTATTGCACCGCGCAAAGAACGCGCGACCAACCTTTCAATTTCCTGAGTTCTTCCTTTTGCTCCATTCCTTTCACGACGGAATCTACTATCTGTTGAGCCTGGAAGTAAAGAATATTCTGCATGTACCCAGCCTCGGTTTGAATCTCTAGGAAACCATCGAGGAAGCCCGTCTGCTTTAGTTACGCATGCTAGAATAACAGTATTGCCTTGACGGTATAATATCGATGCCAGAGCATTAGGTGTGAAATCTAATGTTACCTCGATTTCTCTTAATTCATTCAGCTTTCTATCGGTTCCAAAATCCCCGCTCTTCATCTTAGCCATGATTGTCCGGCTAAACTCTCTTTCATGAATCATTCTCTTCTAGCATGAACCGGTCTGAACGAATTTACTACTTCCGAATGTGTGGTAATATAAGGTCCTCCTATTAAATCAACACAATACGGAACAGCCGCAAAAATTTCATCTAATATTTCTCTAATTGATCTTGGAGAGCCTGGTAAATTAATAATTAAGGTATTTCCTCTTATTCCTGCAATTTGTCTCGATAATATAGCAGTAGGTACATATTTCAGAGATATACTACGCATTTGTTCTCCAAACCCAGGTAATATTCTTTCACAGACCGCTTCTGTTGCTTCTGGTGATATGTCTCTAGGAGCGGGCCCTGTTCCCCCAGTTGTCAAAATAACAGAACATTTCTGGTTATCCGCTAAGTCACATAAAGCTTCTTCTATTTGCTCCTTTTCATCTGGAACAACCTTCCTAGAAACTTCCCATGGTGAAGAGAGTGCTTCTTTGAGAAAGTCCTCAATAGCTGGGCCACTGCGGTCTTCATATTGCCCCAAACTAGCACGATCAGACGCAGTTAGAACACCAAATCGACACATATCTCCGCCTGTCATTGACCTCCTATAAGGGGCATCTTATCAAAACGCCATCGGTCTAAATCTTTGATATAACCATAAACATGTTCAAAGACCTCCTCGCTAGCAAAGACCTCCCGGAGGTTTGCAAGTGTTGATTCTACCCAAACATACACGCCGTTGCTATGCTCCATTTTTCCATCATGATTTGGTCTTGTTGGTGTCTGCATCGGTTTTAGAATTAGTTTCTCCACTACAATCCTAATTTAGGTGCGTTATTATGACAAATTATGAAAAATATGCGGCACAAGTCGCCTTGGTAAAAGAAGAATGTAAAGATGCTGATGAAAATGAAATTGCTGAAGAATTTAGACGATATGAGGAAGAATTCTTGATTGAACCTAATGATGCTGTAAGGTCTGTTATTCTTAAATTTCTAAAAGCATCGGGTCAAGAAGTTACTCCTTTGTCCACAGGTCAGACTCGTGTTGAGAAAAAGGTAAATAGGTTCTCGGAGTTAGATTCTGAAGACAAGAATATTACTATTGAAGTTGCAGTTGTGACTTATGTGCCTCGTATTCAAATGGTTCGAGGCGAAGAGAAACAGATCGCGTTTGGATGGATTGAAGATAACCCTTGGGAATCAAACGATAAGAGGGAAAGATGGGATTTCAAAGATTGGGGTCAACATTCGGAAAATCTTGCACCAAACTCAGTTGTTAGACTTGAGGGTGTTTCAGTTAACGAATGGAATGATAAACGTTCAATAAATATCAATCGAGGAAGTAGAGTTACAGTCCTAAGAGAAGGTGGGCCTGCTGTTGCTCCTATGAGTGATGAGCCTATCTCAATAGAAAAGGCATCAGAGAATGAAGGATATGTCAATCTTATTGCTAGAATTATTTCTCTCAAACCCGATGTCATTGTCAAAAGAGATGGAAGTGGAAGTTTAGATATTTTCAGAGGTACCTTTGCTGACTCATCAGGAAAAATTAGTTTTCTTTCTTGGGTTCCCATTAATCATGAGGTTGGTGACTTAGTTAAGATTGAAGGAGCTATGATTAGAAAATTTCGAGAGACACCTGAAGTTAATATAAACGATAGAACGAAACTTGAGAAATTTCATGATAACAATTTTTCTAGCACCGAAGAGTTATCTAAAGTCACAACCTCGAAGATTGGTGACTTAAGAAATGGTATGAAAGATGTAATAACTACAGTTCAGGTAGAGTCTTGGCAGTCTCGTACATTCACTAATTCAGATGGTGAAGAGAAAGTAGTTCGAAGCGGTGATGTCATGGATCCAACAGGTCGTTGCCGACTCACGGCTTGGTGTGAGGTCGATCCTAAACCTGGTGATTTCCTGCATTTAGTCAATGCTCGTGTCCAGTTTTGGCAAGGTTCCCCCGATCTTGTAATTGATAACTTAGACCAAGTTTCTAATCTAACAGATGCTCCATGGGAGGCCATAGACCCGGAACAGCATTGGGTTGATATTAAACTCTCAGATTTAGTAAATAGTGGTTCTAGAAGAGGGATTAAAACAAAGGGAACAATTGTGGCTATTAGGTCTGACTCAGGAATAATACTAAGATGCCCTGAATGCCGCCGAATTCTTCGAGAAAGTGCTTGTGTAGATCATGGTTTACAACATGGTGTAGAAGACTTACGATTGAAATTTGTTATTGATAATGGTGTCCATAATGCATCCTTAATTATTTCAAAAGAACCCTCTGAGAAATTACTAGAAATGTCTCAAGAGATGGTGAAAGAAAAGATTTCTAAGAGTAGTCATGCAGATTTCCTTACAGAAATTCGGAATAATTACTTAGCCAGAAAGGTATCGATAAATGGGCGTTCATTGGTTGATTCTCAAGGGGCAATGATTCTAGCAGAGGAAGTTATTTCTGATTCTAAATCAAATGAATCCGCTGCAAAATTAGTAATGGAAGAGTGGGGGGTGATTCTATGATGAACCAAGTTCGAGTTGGCCGTCAAAGTGCGATTCGTATTTTTGCTCAAGAATATTCAGATGCAAATCTTCCTCTTGAAGGAGTTGGAGAATACGCACCCTCTTTCATAATAACGAAACTTGGTGCCAAAATCAATCGTGCTATTTTTGGAGGAGTAATTGATAGACTTGAAAGAAGGGATGGAGATAATGGCCCCTCTTATTCCGGCCAATTAAGAGATGCTACTGGAGGCGTGCACCGATTTCAGATAGCACCCTTCCAACCAGAACTTCATGCTGATGCTGAAGAATTACTCGCACGTTTCGAATCAGGAGATAGATTTTTGATGATGATGGTTGGGCGCGCTCGATGGTTTGAGAGTGATGATGGCGGGCTTTTTACATCCTTCCGTGCAGAAGAATTTTGCATAGTTGAGAGAGAAATTTATGTTAATTGGTTAGTGGAAACTTCAGAAGCTACTCTAAGGAGATTGTCTGCGTATTCATTGTCTCTGAATTCAGATAATAATTCTGAGGCATTAAAAGCAGTAGGTGTACCTTCTGATTTAATTGAGGGAATGATATTGGCTAAGGATCATTATGGTGATTTTGATCCTGAGATTTACCGAGTAGGTGTGTTACAAGGCCTTTCCATGGCTCTCAACTCTAATAGTGATGTTGTGCTTTTAACTGAGTCTCCTGTTGTCTCCGAATCTGATGAGCCATTATCTTCACAAGATGATAAAAGTAGTGAATCAACTGAATCCGAACCACAACCTCAAGGTGATGTTGAGGATGTTATTCTTGATGTTATAAGAAAATCGTCCAGTGCTAATGGAATGCCATATGATTCTATTGTTCTTGCCTGTGTCGAGGCAGGATTCTCTAGGGAACTATCTGAAGATGCAATTGAAGATCTGAGAGATATCAAATGTCAAATAATTGAGCCTAGATTCGGATTCTTCCAAATATTAGACTAATTTTCATTTTCATTAATTATAGAATCTATCATAGATAGTTTTTCTTTAACTCTAGTTATGACATTAGAATCACTCATTACTTTATCATTTGATACTCCCATTTTTGCACCTTTTATTTCAGCAATATTTGTTGCAACTGTGACTAATTTTTCTCTTACATCCTCATTCGATAGTGGCCAACCTCTTCTTATTGCAATTCTGAGAAGTAAATCTTTTTCTTTTTCTCCCCAAGAACTATTATGACTTCTGAGTATCGTACCTATCATTCTATCCAAATCTTCAACTCTAGCTTGAATTGTTAAGATATCTCCTTGGATCGTGAAATCAGCATCTTCAAAACCAATCATTAGAGAATCATGAGCATCTTCTAGAGCCGCATTTGATGTCTCGTCCATTTCAATTATTTTTTCTTCACTATCTTCTACTAATATTAAATTTTCATCCAATGCTGTACTTTCTCCGACTGCGGGAGTCAAGTCAGGTATACCATTTCTTCTCAAACTTCTTTTTATTCGACCCCAACCATTTGCCTGACTAGTCAGGACTCCTGCAACTCTGCCCATTAGTACGGTCCTATTTCCTGTCAACTGCAACTCTAAACGTTGACACATTTCATGCAACTTTTCTCTATCTAATTCTGCAAGTCTTTCAATAGTCATCCTTCTAGAGTCAAAATTTAGATGTAACCATAATCGTTGCCTTCTTTCTTTATGTGAACCTGATGACTTTATTCCAAATATTTTCAAAACTTGCCCTATTTCTTTATGTGGCATTGCTTGTATTCCTTCCCAAGACAAATCAGAATCATCTAGGACTAAGTGTTGAATTAATCTTGCTCTTAGAACTTCTACTGAGCCAGATTTGCCCAATTTAACTTCTTCTGCTTTCTCCCTTAATGCCATTAAACGAGATCTATAAAGGTCATCTAACAGCACTTGATCTATCTGCAAACTCCCTCTCCTCTATATGGTCGAGAATTATAATGTATGATATTGATTGTGTATAAATCAGTGCTTCAATAGTCATTTTCACTGTTAAGATTGGAAGCGGAGACTAATTATCGCGTATATGAAAATCAGTATTTTCTGCACTTTGAACAATCTTCATCCAGTCTTTCTCAGTAGCAATCATGGCTCTCTTGTATTCGGAGTATGGAACGACTCTATCTATAGCTAGAGTTTTTCTTCCATCATTTGAAAGAGTTTCAATTCTAAATTCTACTAAAACCTCACTTGTCTTAGCCTCACCTTCTGTATCTTGGAATGCTTGTATCATTGTCAGATCTTTATGTTCTTCAGATTGTTTCATCAGTGTACTCATTTTACGATGTCTTGCCAGTATACCTATGTTATTCATCTGTCCTTCATCCAATCCTCCAATGAAATGATTTTGAATATCCCAACTTGTTTCACCTTCAATTTCAGAAAATTGTTTAACTATTTTATTAGGGTAACTTTTCCTTGCTAGAAGTACGACTAAATCAGAGTATGGAACCGGTAAAAAGTGCGAGTCTCCTAAATTTTGAGGGTCAGGTAGTAGTGTATGCCTTCTTTCATTTATACTCAATGTTGAATAAATAACTCTTGGAATTATGTATCCATCTATTTCTTTGTTCTGACGCAGTTCCTCAATCCAAGAATATATTTCCAAGTCGCTTTCAATTTTGTCCTTATTTTTTATAATTTCTTTATACGCAGTTGGAGATAAAACTCTCAACCCTCTTCTCGATCTTCTAAGTTGCCTCCTCACTAATCTTGATTTAGATAGTATAATTGCAGATTTAGGTTGATATTGAAGTTTATTCTCTGATACAAGTACCATATTTGGCGTTCTAGGTGCCCTTGCTCCAACAATGTCGCAATTTACTTTGTAAATTTCGATTTGTTTTCCATGAACTAATCTCGCAGGCATTGCTAGTAAGTCTAATTCTCCTTTCTCAAGAGCGTCCAGTGATTCTTCAAAAGATGTGTATTCTTTTGACTCAATTTCCATATCAGGAGCTTCACTTGAATCAAAGAATTTATCCATATATTGAGTGACTGGACATGAGGGTATAGATAGTGTTCCAAATTGTATTCTTTCCATAATCGCGTCCACCTCTAGGGAGGGAGCACGTACCGTACTCGAATCAACCGGCTAGACACTTATTGATATAGGCGACCCCTCCCAACAGGTATTGAAGTTACATGGCTAATCTCAGGTCTACTCAGAGACAACTAAGTCAAAAGAGAGATATTGTAGAAGAAGCTTTGGAAGATTTTGTTCAAGAAAAAATGGTCAGTAGTCAGGCACCTGCTATGCTTTTAGCTCGTGAAGTTTTACTCGCCGGAGGTAAACGATATCGGCCAGTACTCACTTTATTGGCCTTCGAGGCTGCAGGTGGTACGAAGTTATCTAAGGTCATGGATCTTGCTTTAGCTGCTGAATTGATACATACTGCTACTTTAGTTCATGATGATATTTATGATTCAGCCAGAACCAGAAGAGGAAAACCTACCTTACACGCATCTCATGGTCTAGCTCATGGTATAATAGGAGGAGACTACCTTTTTGTTCTTGGTTTTGGTTTAGGCGGAAAATATGAGGCTAAAATCGTTGAAAAAATGGCAGACACCTGCGCTAATATAGCTTCTGGAGAGTTACTACAGCACGAACACATTGGTAATCTTGCTACTACTCCTGAAGATTATTATTCTATTATTGATGGTAAAACAGCTGGACCCTTTGCAACAGCATGTGCATGTGCTGCGATTGTTGCCGGTTCATCTGACAAAGTTATCCATTCTCTTGAACAATTTGGTTGGGAAGTAGGTCGAGCCTTCCAGCTTGTTGATGATTTATTAGATTTAACTGGAAATGAAGATATGGGAAAACCTCGTGGAGGTGATGTACATGAAGGTAAGATGACTCTTCCAATTATTCACGCGCTGACCATGCTGCACGGAGTGGAAAGAGAACAATTAGCAGATGTTCTAAAGAATTTCTCGGATGACCGTTGGAGTGAGTTAGTTTCTTTACTTGATTCTGCGGGTTCTTTTGAATACTCTGAACAACTAATTGAGAACCATGTTAACCGTGCCTTAATTCACCTCAAATCGTTGCCTAATAGCGGTGCTAGAGAATTAATGTCAGAGGTTGCTAAGAGATCCCGCTCTAGAACGAAATAAAATTTAATTAAACACTCTTAGGTGAACAAATGAGTGAAAAAAAAGATTGGGAAGTCATCGTCATTGGTGGCGGGCCTGCGGGTTCAACTACTGCTAGATACATTGCAGAAGGAGGTTCAGAAGTTTTAGTCATCGATGGAAGAGATCCCATCGGTTCTCCTTTACAATGTGGAGAATTAGTTCCCACTAATGATGAAATGCGCCGTCTTTGCCCAAACGTCCCTGATATTGATGATTTGTTACAAACACCTGATTCTGCGATTTCAAGAAAAACAAAACAAATGCACATAGTTCCTCCTTCTGGCAAGCCTCTTTGTTATTCATTTGAAGGATTTATGCTAAATAGAGTTGAACACGATGAAGCACTTGTGGAATTAGCTAAATCGAAGGGTGCGAGATATTTGGTAGATTCTAGGGTTGACTTGATAGAAGGAAACACCGTCAAATTACGAGATGGGAGAGAATTTTCTGCAAAGGTAATTGTTGGTGCAGGTGGGCATAATGACCCTCTTAGGAAAATCTTTTGGAACGAATCCGGACTAAAAATACCGGTAAAATTTGTTTTAATGGAAGGTGATTTTGGTGACGCTGTTGAGTTGCATTTCGGTTCCATGGCTCCAGGTGGTTATGCCTGGATGTTTCCTAAAGAAAATGGTGCTAATATTGGTGTAGGTATACAGAACAAATTCTCTCGTGGTCAAAAATTGAATGATTTAACTGATAATTTTATTCAAAGATATGAAGGTAGAGTGACTTTCACCGGAGCCGGTTCATTACCTATGTCAGGGACAATTAGGACCTTCGTGAAGGGAAATTATGTTCTTGTAGGTGACTCTGCAGGAATGGTTCTTCCCTCAAATGGAGCAGGCATCACAATAGCAATGATTGGAGGAAGAATAGCGGGACAGGTAATATCTGAACATCTCAAATCAGGTCTTTCGTTGTCAGAATATGAAGTTCGTTGGAATAATCAAATGGGTAAAGTAATGCGTAATTCAAAAAGAGCATTTAATTTAGGTAGCCACATTCTAAGATTACCTGATTGGGTCATAAATTTATTATTCAACAGATTCACCAAGATTTTTGTTTGGAGATCCATAACTTGTAGAAATCTATTCTTCATTTTTTAGGTATAATTATTCTTTAGGTTTCTCAGCCTGCCAGATAGTTGCCATTCCAGGAAATATTACCTTAGCACGAGAGTTTTCAAAACCAACATCTTCTAACATTCGAATATAATCTTTAGTTGTGCCGAAGTGAACATATGTTTTAGTCAACCATTTCCATGGATGATCATCCTGCTTACAAACTATTTTCGCATAACTTCCTACCCATATTCTCATCCACAACCATCCTAATAATCCATGACCCTTATTCATTTTTGCAGGGTCTACAATAATTATCGATGAACCAGGTTTTAAGACACGATAGACTTGTCTCAATCCTTCCTTTTTGTCATACCAGTCTCTAAATGAGAAAAGTGAACATACCGCATCGAATTTATTTTCTGCGAATGGTAATGATTCCGCCTTTCCTTCTACAAATTCTGCTTCAGTAAATCCTTTTGCTTTTCTTATTTTATTGACTCTATCTTCTGCTACTCGAAGCATTTCAGGAATCGGATCGAGACATACTAAGTCCTTTCCTTCAACTTCTTCAGCAAAACTCCCTGGTCCACAACCTACCTCCAATATGAGTCCCTTTTCTGGTAATCTTTCTCTGACCATTCTCCTCCATTTTGAGACCTGTCCTAGGGTCGCAAAACGATTTATCTTGTCATAAACAGGAATTGTTGCCTCGAGATTTTTTTGGAGCTCATTCCAATCTTCTTCTCCTATGGTCTCGGCATCCATAATGCATCGCGAAAGATACAGGTATTTGGTACGTACTGGTGTTGATGTCTGAGTCTCTCACTTGATATGGTTTAGGTTGCTTATCGGTTATTATCATATACTGATTTCAGGTCGACAATGATATACAGGTGCTGATGATGACTAGAGAAGATGTTTTACGAGCAATTAAAGATGCAGAAATTGCGGCAACTGAGACTCTGTCTAATGCTAAGCTTGAAGCCTCTTCTATAATTTCTCAGGCAAGACAGAAAGCGTCAGAAATTGTGTTATCCGGTCGCGCTAATTCTGAGTCTGATGCTCAAGGTTTGATTGCAAAGGCAAGGGAAAGTGCTGGCTCAGAAGCTGATGTGGTCTCAAGCGAGGGTCTAAAGGCTCAGAAAAACATTCATAATTCTGGAATAAAGAACCGTCAAAAGGCTGCAAAAGTAGTGATAGATGCCTTTAGAAATTAGTCTTGATAATATTTGGAGGTTGTAAATTATGTCTCAGGTTAATACGCAGCAGATGGGCAGACTACTTGCTGCTGGTAGTAAAGACATGATCGATGATGTCATTGATGCTCTGGCATCTCTTAATGCTCTCCATTTTATCGATTATGATGGTTCAGAAGAAGGTTTTAGTCTTGGTACACCTAAGGATGAAGCCGAAATCGTAGGTAAGAGATTGTCAAAGCTACGTTCTGCTGCGTCAATCGTAGAAGTATCCGGTCCTAAAAAACCTGTATCTGCGGAGCAGGTGCGTTTAGAACTTGGAGGTGAGTTGTCTGATGCTGTAGAACTTCTTCTTCAGAAAAGTACACGCCTAGACGAAGTTACAAATCTTTTAACTTCCTTACTTGAAGAAGCGGGGGCTCTAGAGTTGTTATCGTGTATTGATTTAGATGTTGAATTGTTATCTGGATATTCTACTCTTTCTTCATTTGTTGGTACTGTGGTTGATATGGATGCTGCGAAAAACATAACTTCGAATAGCCTTTTTTTCACAGGCACTCATAAAAAGATGAAAGTAATAGCCGTTTTTGTTCAGAACGAAGATTCAACTGATACGGCATCTCAGTTGAATACTGCTGGTTTCCAGGCAATCAACATTCCAATTAATCTCACAGGAGATTCACATAGTTTACTTGTTGATGTGCGTGAGCAGATTTCCTCTCTTTCCGAGGAGAAATCTACAATCACTGAAGAAATTGACTCCTGGTCTAGTGAATTCGGGCCGTCTCTTGTTTGTGGTTTAGAATTATTGGAAAGAGAACATGATATTTTAACAGCACCAGTCAAAATCGCAGTATCTGAACACGCTTTCTTTATTGATGGTTGGATTGAGATGTCACGTTCTTCGGAGATTCAATCAGCTCTATCAAAGTCTTGTCTGTACACGGAGGTGTCTCCTTTTGTAATGAAAGCGGGTGATGGAGGGCATGGTCATTCAGACCATAATCATCATCAAGAAATGCCTCCTATATCATATCAAAACAGAAAAGTTAGCAAACCAATGGAATTACTTACGGATGCAGTAGGGAGGCCGGCTTATGGTAGGATAGATCCTACTTTGTTTATGTTTGTCACTTATCCTATTTTCTTTGGAATGATGCTAGGCGATATGGCATATGGTCTGATTACTATTTCTCTTGGAGCATTTATAATGAGTCGTGCAGGTTCCAATGATATGATGAATCTGGGTGGGAAATTCTTGGTTTATATTGGACTAGGGGCTTTTGCATTTGGTTACCTCTATGCTGAATTCGCAGGTTGGGAGATATTCCCTCATGGGCATCATAATCCTGCTGAGGCTCTTGCTGTATTCTATCCTGAGATTCCTCATCATGAATATCATGTATGGTCTCAGTCACTACCCTTTAGTATCGAACTGGCATTCCCATTCCACAGAGTTGTATCGGTTGAAGATCATGGAAATCTTGAACACTTAGCAGTATTAACTATTTACTTAGGATTAATACATATTATGTTTGGTAGATTGATTGGATTTAGAGACGTTCTTCTATACGGGACTGATCATGGTCATGTTGGTTTCCTTGCAGCATTTTTCGAACACGGCGTTTGGATGATTCTATTAGTTGGGGGTTTCATATTCTCATACGGCTATATTGGTTCAAATAACTATGGTTATGACGCCGAATACATGATTTTACCTGGTGCTATGATAGCAATATCTGCAGTCATCTTGCTTGTATGGACACTTTACAAATACCATGGCATTCCTTTTGTGATCAGTTTGATACTATCTCCTATTGAGGCGATTGGGATGATGCCCTCAGTAATCTCTTATGTCCGTCTTTTCGCAGTAGGTGTAGTCGGTGTTAAAATTGCCGAGACTGGCAATGTGAAGTTATTCGAGCCTATGGCACATGCTATCGACCATGGCGATTTCTTAGTCGTCCCATTCCTTTTGATTGGTTGGTTATTGGTTCAATTCTTTGCATGGGGTCTTGGGATGTTTAGCCCTAATATCCATGCAGCAAGGCTTCATTTCGTAGAATGGATGAGGCAATATTATGATTCTAGCGGGGAGGCATTTTTGCCTTTTGGTTTCCGCTCGCACCACGTGGAGGTCGAGTGATATCACATTCCAAGCTATTATGCTTAGAAAAAAATGGAGGAAAAAAATATGAATAACAGAAATAAAATGAGAGGAATGAGTATGTTGCTAACTTTATCATCTATTGTGATGATTGCTAGTGGCGTTCAGGCAGAAGCAAACCAGATGACGGTTGATGCATACGCGAACATAGGTGCAGGAATTGCCCTAGGATTTGCAGGAGTTGGAACTGGCTTGAGCCAAGGTCCAATTGGTGCAGCAGCGGTAGGGATGATTGCAGAAGATAGCAATAAGTTCATCACTGGACTAATTTTTACTGCTCTACCTGAGACCATTATACTTTTCGGATTCCTTGCACTATTCTTGCTCTAAGCAGAATTTTGTAGATTCCCTATAAATTAACAATTAAAAGATGAGGTGTAATTAATGACATTGGATGCATTAGCAAACGAAATCGCGTCTCAGGCGAAAGCCGAGGCTAAATCGATTATCGAAGCCGCTAAAAAGCAAGCTAAGGAAATTGAGGATGAAGCAAAAGCAGCAGCATCTTCTTTATCTTCTGACATGCAATCGCGTGCTGAACGAGAAAGTGCCCAGTTATCAGTAGAAGTAGTAGCATCAGCTAAGCAAGCGAACCAAAAACATCTTCTTATCGCTCGACGCGAAGAATTAGATGAAACTTGGAACTCAATACGTGCCGCAGTAGCATCGCCCGATCTAGAAGGTCGTTCCGATATATTGGATGCACTTTTGGCTGAAGCAAGCAAATCTGGAGAAGGAATGAACCTTCTTCCAGTTTCTACTGATCGCAAGGCACTTGAGAAAGGAAGTTTCACTCTTGGTGAAGACGTTGAAGGTTTGGGGGGTTTTGTCCTCGAGTCCAAAGACGGTTCAATAGTACTCGATTATCGTTTTGATAGTCGATTAGAAGATGCTTGGAAAGCAAATCTTGGTAAAGTAAATCAAACATTATTTGGTAATTAGATGGTGATATTATGAATGGAATAGTAAGTGGTCGTTCGAACATTTACAATGCTGCAGCTCGTGCTAAAGCTCGTAAGGCTTCTCTAATTGAATCTACTCGTATGAGGCAATTATTACAATTAGGTCCCGAGTCTATTGGTGCAAGCATTGCTGAATTAGGATATCGAAATGAGATGGATATTTATTCCGCTCGTTTGAGTGGTGCCGATGCGGTAGAAGCAGCTCTATTCCACAACTTAGATAATGATTTATCAGAGGTAATGAGATTTTGTCAAGGACCTCTTAAATCAATAGTCGCAATTTATGTGGAACGTTTCTCTTATGAGAAGGCTAAAACAGTTCTTCGTGCAGTTAATGGTGGTTGCTCAGATGAATTAATAGAATCTCAGATTCTTCCATCAGAGAACCCGAGGAATTTAACATGGCTTGAAATTGTAAGATCTACTGAAACGGTGGCTGAGGCAGCTAATGCAATGGTCGGAACTCCCTGGGGTAAAGAGTTAGGGAAGTTGGAAGGTTCAGACCCCACTCTTGAAGATATGGAAGATGCTTTAGATCGTCAATACTACAGTCATGCACTCAAGGTATCTAAAGGGAAGGGCTCTAATATTCATCTAATGAAATATATTAAAACAGAAATCGATCATCGAAATATAATTAATCAATTCCGTGAACTGCGTCAGAATATTTCTCCAGAAAAGCGTTCGCAAATGGTTATTCTAGGTGGTCGAATTCACGATTCATTGATGATACAGGCATCTCAAGCTACTTCCCAAGAGGCAATAATAGATACACTTCGTCGCAGTAAGTCTTTCGATGATGAAGGATTTGATGAGGCGATTCAGCAGTCAAATGCAACAGGGTCGCTAGATCCTATTGCATCTCTCCTTACACATAAAAGACATGCAATGCTCAGAAGTTTCGCATATCTTAATCCTGTCTCTGCATTTCCTGTTATATACTACATTGAGCGCAAAGTGCTCGAAATACAGAACCTTCGTCTTCTTGTGCGCGGTAAGACGATTGGCCTCTCTTCAGAGGTTTTAGAAGCGCATATGGATTTTTGAGGTGAATTAAATGGAAATAGCAGTAGTTGGTTCTCTTGATTTCACTCTTGGATTCCAACTTGCAGGTGTTTTAAAATTACATAACCCTGAGAATTTAGAAGATATGACTTCAACCATGAGGTCATTATTAGATAATAAAGAAATAGGAGTTATTGTTATAGATAACTCTGATCTATTGAAACTCCCTGAAAGACTGAGGACACAACTCTCAGAGAGTATCACGCCCACAGTTTTGGGCATTGGGACTGAAGAGGATAATTCCCTCCGAGAGTCCATCAAATCGGCACTAGGAGTCGATTTGTGGAAATAAATCCTAGAAAAAAAATAAAAAGGAAGTGAATAAAAATGAGTAAAGAAAATGGAGTGATTTATCGCATATCTGGACCAGTTGTTACAGCAGTAGGAATTTCGCCGAGGATGTATGAAGTTGTACGTGTAGGAGATGAAGGTTTGATGGGAGAAGTCATTGAATTACACGGCGACCAATCTGTTATCCAGGTATATGAGGAGACTTCAGGAGTTAGACCTGGAGAACCGGTTATTAGAACAGGACAAACTTTGTCGGTTCAACTAGGGCCAGGTCTTCTAACAAAGATATACGATGGTATTCAAAGACCTCTTCCCGAACTTGAGAAGACCATGGGTGTCTTCATTAAAAGAGGGGTTGATGCTGATGGTCTTGACCTTGAAAAGAATTGGGAATTTAATGCAACAGCTAAGGCCGGTGATTCTGTATCTTCAGGTGATATCCTTGGAACTGTTCAAGAAACAAAGACTATTGAACATAGAGTCATGGTTCCTCCTGGAATTTCGGGTGTAATTAAGAGTATTAATTCAGGTGAATTTAATGTGACTCAGACGGTCTGTACTTTGGAAGATGGTAATGAGATTCAGATGATGCAAAAATGGCCAGTTAGAACTCCTCGCCCATTTACAAAGAAACACGCACCAGAAGTTCCTTTACAAACAGGTCAAAGAATCTTAGATTTCCTTTTCCCACTGGCTAAAGGTGGAACAGCAGGTATTCCAGGTCCTTTTGGTTCAGGAAAGACCGTTACTCAGCAGCAATTAGCAAAATGGTCTGATGCTGATATTGTAGTTTACATTGGTTGTGGTGAGCGCGGTAATGAGATGACCGAAGTTCTTGATGAATTCCCACATCTTATAGATCCTAAGACTGGAGAAGCTTTGATGAATAGAACTACGATGATTGCTAATACTTCAAACATGCCAGTTGCAGCTAGAGAAGCTTCAGTTTATACTGGAATTACTATTGCTGAATATTTCCGTGATATGGGTTACGATGTTGCTCTAATGGCCGATTCAACTAGTCGATGGGCTGAAGCAATGCGAGAAATTTCCTCCCGTCTTGAAGAGATGCCTGGAGAGGAAGGCTATCCTGCATATCTCTCTAGTCGTCTTGCTGAATTCTACGAGCGAGCAGGTCGTGTTGAGACACTTGCTGGAGGCGACGGTTCAGTATCTGTGATCGGCGCAGTTTCTCCTCCTGGAGGGGATATTTCGGAACCAGTCAGTCAAGGTACTTTGCGTATAGTGAAGGTATTCTGGGGTCTAGATGCAGGTCTTGCTCGACAAAGACATTTCCCAGCCATTAACTGGCTTAATTCCTATTCCTTATATCCGCCTTCATTGGATCAATGGTATAGAGACAACATCAAAGGTGATTTCCCAGAGATTAGGACTGAAATCAGTGCTCTGCTTCAAGTTGAAGCCGAATTACAAGAGATAGTTCAGTTAGTTGGTTCAGATGCTTTGCCAGTTGATCAACAACTAACTCTAGAGGTTGCTCGTATGATACGAGAGTTTTTCTTACAGCAAAATGCATTCCATGATGTAGATACTTACAGTGATCTCAAACTCCAATATACTATGGCCAAGGCTATACTTTCATTCCAGGAAGAATCAAAGAAAGCTCTTGCGGGTGGCGCGGCTCTAGAGGATGTAGTAAACGTCCCCTCACGGACAGACCTCATGAGGGGTAGATTTGAGTCTGGTTATGAAGACAAGATCGACAAAATGTTAGAAACAATGAATAAACAAATTGCCGACACTATGGAGGCTAACTGAGAGGTGGTATAAATGACTGGAAAAGAATATAGAACAATCACTGACGTAAAGGGGCCTCTTGTGTTCCTAAATAAGACTGAACCTGTTGCTTTTGGAGAAATCGTTGAATTGCGACTTACTGATGGCACTTTAAAGAACGGACAAGTTCTAGATACATCTGATGATCAAGTCATTGTCCAGGTTTTCGAGGGTACTGCTTCAATAGATAAACAGACAGGAATTAAATTCCTTGGAGACGTATTTAAGCTGCCAGTTAGTACAGATATGATAGGTAGAATACTCGATGGCGCAGGCCGTCCTAGAGATGGTGGCCCCGCGATTGTTGCAGATGAGATGGCAGATATTATTGGTGCTGCAATCAATCCTTATTCGCGTCAGAGTCCATCATCATTTATTCAAACAGGAATATCTGCTATTGATGCTTGTACTTCATTGGTTCGTGGTCAGAAGTTACCTATTTTCAGTGCTTCAGGACTTCCACATAATGACATTGCATTACAAATTGCTAGACAGGCGAAATTAGTAGATAGTGATGATGACTTCGTAGTAGTTTTCTGTGCTATGGGAATCACAGCAGAAGAATACAATTTCTTTGTTCACGATTTAGAAAGGACAGGTGCTCTAGAGAATGCTTGTCTCTTCGTCAACCTTGCAGATGATCCAGCGGTCGAGAGACTGATTACACCTAGATTAGCTCTCACTGCCGCCGAATATCTTGCCTTTGAACATGATTATCACGTATTAGTTATCTACACTGACATGACAAACTATTGTGAATCACTTCGTCAAATAGGTGCAGCTCGTGAAGAAGTTCCTGGACGTCGAGGTTATCCTGGATATATGTATACAGATTTAGCTATGTTATATGAGCGTGCAGGTTTGGTTAAAGGAAAGAAGGGATCAATCACCCAATTTCCAATCTTAACAATGCCTGGCGACGATATTACACATCCTATACCTGATCTTTCAGGTTATATTACTGAAGGACAAATTGTTATTTCTCGTGAACTTCATCAGAAAGGAATCTATCCTCCAATCAATGTCTTGCCATCATTGTCTAGGCTTATGAATGCGGGTATTGGAGATGGTAAAACTAGGGAAGATCATAAATCTGTCTCTGACCAACTTTATGCAGCATATGCTCAGGGTAGAGAATTACGTGGTTTAGTGGCTATTGTTGGTGAAGATGCTCTAAATGAACGTGATTTACAACTTCTCAAGTTCGCTGATATTTTCGAGAACCAGTTCCTCAGACAGAGTCGTGACGAGGATCGTTCTATTGGAGAAGGAACTCTTGATTATGCTTGGGAACTTCTTTCAAATATTGATACCAAGTATCTTGTACGTTTGGATCAGAAATGGATTGATAAGTATCATCCGACTGATAAGAAAAAGTAAGTGAATTTAGAGAATAAAAGTAGGAGGTGAAAAAGATGGCATTAGACATCAAACCCACACGTTCCGAACTGATTAATCTGAAACGAAGGATTAAACAGACTTCAAGTGGTTATAATCTTCTGAAAATGAAAAGGGACGGTTTATTTTTTGAATTCCGTACGTTATTAGCAGAAATGATTGCTGCTAGAGAAGAGCTTGTAGGGACCTATCGAGATGCATTGAAGTCCATTGCTCTAGCATCATCTATTGAAGGCGGTCTTGCAGTTAAGAGTGCAGCAATTGCAGCAACCTCTGGGCCAGAAGTAATGGTTTCTAGAAGGAACATAATGGGTGTTGTAGTCCCTAAGGTAGATGGTGAAAATCTTACAACAACAGTTGAAACTAGACCTACAGGGATTATTGGGGGCTCCCCATATATCGATGAATCCGCTGATTCGTACTCGATCTTAATCTCAAAAATAGTTAAGGCAGCAGAGATGGAAGCAACATTAAAACGTCTTCTTGAAGAAATAGAAGCAACCAAAAGGCGTGTTAATGCTCTAGAGTTTGTTGTTATTCCTGAAATGAAGGAAGCACAATCATTCATTCAATTAAGATTGGAAGAAATGGAAAGAGAAGAAACTTTCCGTCTTAAGAGATTCAAAAACAAGTAACTTTCGTCTTTATTCGTCGCATAGCGGCACACACGGTTTGATAGGGGGTCATCTATGTTCAGTGGTCAAATACGATGGAGGGGTGGCTATGTCTGAGGGTGAATCAATTGTCATTGACAAAGAAACTTGGAATCAAAATGAGTTAGTCGAGACCATCTGTAGTCGTTATTTTGTCATCGGTAATCAATCTAGTCTCGGCAACATCTCTTGGGAAATAAATGCTCGTGAAGGAGAAGATATTAGTTTTAGTCTCAAACGTCTAAATAGGCATTTGAAACCTTTAAGCTTATTAGGGTTATTAGATGAAGGCAACCCTCCTGTTTTAACCATAATTCGATATCCGGTTGACCCTGTTTCAGTGCCTTTCTGGCAACAGTCACTCATTTGGCTCACTATGTTCTCATTTACAACACTAGCAGGTAGTTATTGGATATCCCAATTTGAAGTAACTGACTCTCTATTTACCTATGAGATTCTCACAGAGTCATTCATATTCTTTAGCGCTCCCATTTTTGTTATTACTTTGTTAGCTAATTATTTTAGAAGATATGTTTCTTCTCTTTTCGATGTTGAAGTGGGTAATCTAGTTCCTATCGCCTTCCCTCTAATTTCTCCATTCTGGCCTTTTGGTATAGTTGGAATCTTTGGTCAAAAGAGGGTTGACACCATTACTTATCCTAATCGTCGTTCATTAGGGTTGATCGAATCCTCATCTCCCTTTATTTTCCTCCTATCGGGAATTATTCTATCTATTACGGGTCTTTCCCTTACGTCCGATTCTCCCCCCAATTCTGTTTCGGATCCATTATTACTAGATACTAATTTTATTATTGACTTTCTTTCAACTATATTCTTTAGTTCAGACTTATCTATAAAACTTCAGTGGGTTCATCCTTTAGCTTTGTCAGGCCTAGGTCTGTCAATTATTGGTTGGATACTACTGCTCCCAATACCTGGATTTCCTGGTGATCGAATATTGCATTCAATAATGGGTTCTCAAACTTTAGATTCTAATGAAAATGCGACTTCTTTATTCCTAATCAGTCTAGGAATAATGTGCATAGTATTTCTAGAAACAACTTTCTGGCCGTGGTTAATTCTTGCATCTTTGGCTTCTTGGAGGAGGTTTAATGGAGAACATATACCTGTCGCTCTAGTTGTTGATGAGGCATCTAGACTTGACCCTCAATTCCGAAACATGTTTGCTACAATAATGGTAGCCACATTGTTATTTGGCTTTCCAGGAGCACATCCTGTAACAGAAATATCAAATTGGGACGATAGTCTGGATATTTCAGATTGGGAGTATGAATTATCTGATGTTGAATGGTCTGGAGATTTTCATACTTTTGAATTGAGACCAGCAGGTATTATCCCTCTATCAGGAACTATACAAGTATTAGTCTATGGAGATAATGAAAGATGGGAGGTTGATTCAGATTGTTTCGATGAAAGGTCTATTTGTAATTTTCAAGGAATCACTCAAAGTCATCATGGAACTTTTAATTTCTCAATTACAGATAACAATCCAGAGGTTATGACTCCAGTTCAATTACGATTTATTATAGAAACTCAAGATACGCTTTTGGAGCATATTTTGACAATAAAATATGAAGGTGTAACTTCACCCGATCCTCTTTGGCAAAGGGACTCTGAATTGCCTAATGATCGAATTTGTATTAATGTCGACGTTCAAGGCAACCAATCTGGAAATTTAACAATACTTCAGAATCCTTTTTGGTATGTTGAAGATTCCAATATTCTTTCTCCTGGCTTGAATGACTTATGTTTAGTTTCTGAGAAAGGGGGTTGGCAATCTTTAGAAATTGTTAATTCAGGAATCGGTGGTTTTCGCAAGGCTCCAGTTGTTCAATTCAAGTTAGATAATGGTTCTTCAAATCTCTGGGACATCCCTATTAATAATTCATATACTAACGTCTTTGTTAATCCAATTGGCGGTATAAACCTAGATTCACAATCTAGTGGTATACTATTTTCAGATAAATTTGGTTCTCCATTTTGTCCATCAGATGCCCTGATTCCAAAATTAGATAATGATTCTGAAGAGAACTTTACTTTATCTAGCGGTTCCCCCCTTCTTATTGAGGGTAGTTATGAAGGTAGACACCTGATATTGCCTGAAAGTGGCTGGTTGATACATTGTAATCAAAACAATTCTAATGCTATGTTCATAGTTTCGGGTCTTGATATAGATATAGCAGGTTTTTTATTATCTGACTCGTCATTGCCTTTTTCTGACTTTGTTATTAATTCAAGAGCTGACAAAGAATTAAACCTAATTCTTGATATATCTAGTAACTTAAGAAGCGATGAGGCACTTGACATATCTTTTCCAGACTCGATTTCCTCCAATAGTTCAGTAAGTGTTGATATTAATTTAAATGAGACAGATGAAGGTATTTGGAGGGTTTTTTGGATTACTCAAGATTCTGATAGTTTGACTTTGCATTTCGCATCCAAGTGTCCAATGGGAGGGTGTACTGATTGAGAATTGCAATAATTGGTGTAGGTTCAATTGGAGGCGTTATTTTAGGGGCTTTAGCAGACACTAGCCTTGAACTAGTCTGTGTATCTCGAGGTAATACAGCCTCGAATCTTTCAGATTTAGGTTTAGTTCTACATACTCCTGAGGGTAGTATCGAAGTGGTTCCTTCGGAAAGATATTTGCTTGTCGATAGCGAATCCGAAGCACTCTCTGAGCAAATCAGAGGGACTTGTGATGCTGCAATTATTTGCGGTAAAACACTTGATACTCCTGCATTGTCTGATTTGGCATCGCAAGTTCTTACTTCTGAAGGATATGCATTAACAATACAGAATGGTTTGGGTAATGCAGAGATATTGGCTAATAAAATAGGACGTGAACGTGTTTTTGTTGGTTCTATTACTCACGCTGCTTGGCGTAGTAGTGAGGGAGAAGTCCACTGGGTAGGTAGGGGTGGAATCGAGTTTGGTGCCCTAGAAGAATCAGAGAGTTCCAATGCCAAATCTTTACTGGATATCTTAAATGATGCAGATCTAAATGCTACAATAAGTGATGATATTCAACAAATAGTCTGGAAAAAGTTACTGATTAATGTAGCCATCAATCCAGTTTGCGCCATTGCAGGTGTTAGAAACGGGGCTCTTTTAGAGATTAATTCTCTTTGGCAACAGGCGATGCAAGCCATGCGAGAAGCCGCAATAGTCGCACGTGCAAGTGGTGTCGATTTAGGCGATATTGAATTAGAAAGTTATCTTCGAGAAGTTGTTGTTATCTCTCCTGGAAACAGATGTTCTATGCTCCAAGATATTATGGCTGGACGCCTTACTGAAATAGACTCATTATGCGGCGCAGTAGT
>MDTC01041946.1_pt1 | contig 22782 bp, 29 predicted proteins | sample 811181 | NCBI WGS metagenome assembly MDTC01 (sample SAMN05326644, study PRJNA326480) | marine metagenome | isolation source: seawater | place: Pacific Ocean: North | collected 2011 | reverse complement strand
TTGTTTTGAATTCTTTGCAACAATTTTTACAACAATACATTTATCTTATTATATTTAGTATATATTTTATTCCTTAAACCTTACTAAACAAAAAACAACAAAAACAACAAAAACAACAAAAAATTATAGAGAGAGAGAGACAGAATATCATGAACATATTTTTTTAGAAAAAAGTTTTTTTTTCAAAATATATCTAAAATAAAACTTTGAAACAAATTGAAAAAGTTATGTGTAAAAAAGATGATATTAAGATGTCCGTTCTACTTAAAGAAACGGATATTATAATATAGTATGGTAGTATGTCCAGTATGTAAAGAGGATAAAATGATAAAAGACTTAGTGAAACCATCATATAAGCAGAAGAAAAACATATGTAAAAAGTGTTGTGCAAAAAAGAAGAGGGATTGGTCGCAAAGTGAGAAAGGAGGCATAAAAAGTATATTAGACCATATGAAAGTGAGGTCAGATAAACTACGAATTAAACGACCAGAGTTTCATAATATTGATGTTGATTATGATTATATTGCAAAACTATTGATTGAACAAAATTATAAATGTGCACATACTGGGATTCATATGACATGGGAGAATAATTCTCCTTACAAAGTTTCACCGGATCGTATTGATAATAACAAAGGATATGTGCGTGGTAACATTAGATTAACATGTTGGCAAGCAAATTGTGCTCGTGGAAGATATCATGATGAACATTTCAAAACAATGTGTGCACATGCTGCTTTGCATAATGAAACAATTTATTTTGACATGAATACAAATACATTACAAATTAATCCAATTTATTTAAATATAAATACTTTAGAAAATAGAAATGCAACTAACACAATTGATCTAAATTCAGATCATGAAATGTCTGAATAATAATGATATCATTATCATCAGATGGATCAATAGTTGTAGCATCATCATTATCATATGAATCAACATGACTTTCATCAGAGTCTAATATTTCAACAAGAACAAAATCATCAATATCTTTTGTTACAATTTCTTTCATTATTAAAAGAAAATTTGAGCAAATAATTCAAGCAAAATAAAAGTAGATAAAATAGCAATAATAGATTGATAATATATCTCTGTCATAGTTTTTAAGTTAATAAATATTTTAAGTCAATTTTTATATAAAGTAAAATAGAGTTTTATACAAATTAGAAGGGTTGTATTAAAAAAGAAGATACACATGTAGTGATAAGTAAAGGAATATCATTATTACATAATGCATAAGAAGACATAAAAATTAAACCTATTAAATTACTAGTTAAAAAGTAGGAGGAAAGATGGTCAGCACTTTTTGTATGCAAGGTTTTTTGTATTTGAGGTATTAATTGCATACTTATAAAAAAACCACCAAAATAGGCAAGTATATCAATATTCATGTGATTTTTTTATCTAGATAAAATATAATGACAATTCAAAGATTAGTAATATATATGATTATTATGTATATGATTTTTAAAGTATACAAAATGATGACATGTCCGTGTAAAATGGAAATGAATAGTGTAATGAAAAAAGAGATACTTTCTAAACCTGAATTAGATTTTCAAATAAAAGAAGCACAGGATGATTTAGACAAATTAAAAATGGGAAATGTACAAAAAGCAATGCCTGAAATTTATCACAGAGCAGTTTCTACTATTAAAAGTGCAAATGATCATGCCTATGATGCATGTGAAGGTATTGATGAAACACGTGCTACTGCAAATTACATAATTACTAAATATAAACTTTAAGTGTATAATTTATTTAAAAAATTTTGTTAATTTTGTAATAATTTCAGAGGGTTCCCTAAAACACCAATTATAACGTTTTAGATTAAAATCAATAGTAGCTGTATATTGTGCTATATCTGCTCTTTGAAGAGGATAGGCTCTTATTTGTTTCTTATGCTCTATATCATAATGTGCCTTATCATCACCATATGAATCTTTCCCCTGTCCATATCTAACAATTACTCCATCATCTCTTCCCAATTCGACGCCTCCTTTATCAAGGTCATAATGTTCAATGATAGATACTTTTATTTTTTGTCTGCCAAGGTCAAAAGTATCTTTAAAAATTCTTGCTCTTTTTCCATAATCTTTATATGTATTAAGGTGTGTGTCAAATTTAATAAATAATTTATATGCTTTCTCATGCTTATTAAGTGTTAACTGAAGAAATTCATCATCATTCATTTCTGGATTAAGACTGAAAGTTGCAGCAGAAGTCTGTTTTTGTTTTTTTGATAAAGGTTTTGTTGTTAAATCAATAAATTTGTAATCAGGACGTGTTTTTGGAGATGTATTAGTACTCTGGGTTTTAAGTAACAAATTAGAAGTGAATTCTTTTGCATATTTAGTACTACTTATTAATTGTAATACTTTCCAACGATCACCATCAGGACTAATCCAATCTAATGTATATTGATACTGTGCTTTATTTAAAGTATAGCTACTAACTTCAAAGGTTAAGTTTTTTTGAGGTTCCAAATTGATTTGCTGACCACTCAGAAGGGTAAAAGTTGTCTGTGGGAGAGACCAATCCCATTTAGTTGTATTTTTGTCGATTTTTGAGAACATTGTTTTTGGTTGACGTGTGATTGATTTAACAGATTCACGTTTTTCAGTGTTACTTTCATCTTTGGATTTAACAGTAAGAGGATTATTAAGTTTCACATATTCAGGTATTGCAGAGTTATCAAAGGTTCTTTGTATTTTTATTTGTACTGGTTGAATTTTATCGTCTATTTTGATATATGTTGCTAATTTAACTGTTGAACCAACTTGGATTGGTTGAACTTCTTTATTTTGCTCTTCACGTTTGTCTGCTACTTTATGTATAGTATTTCTAACATGTGATATTTTATGTTCATACATTTTATCTCGCATTTTGATATATTTCAAGTGGTCATCTTTATTAACATCAATAGTTGATACAATATCAGATGCGTTAATTCTATTTTTAATTTTATCAATATTATCATCAATTTTGGTAGATAATGTACGTCCACGATGCACTAAGTTTGGTGTTAACTTAGTTACAGCATGAACTGTATTATTAATAGAGAATGCAACTTGATCCAATATGTCATAGTATTTATAGGTATTATATCTATTAAAATGATGATTGATATATCGCTTAATTTGTTTATTTTTATTTTCAACATGGCCTTGACTTTCAGGTCTATATGGTTTACCTATTATTAATTTCACATTGTATTTATTTAAAAATGGACCTAATGACCAAAATGCATTATCTGCACCAATTTTTTCTGGAATATCACCTTGCATAAATATTTTTGTAAGACAGTATTCAACAGATTGCATATCGTTTGTTTTTGTTGGAAATAAATAAACAAATTTACTAAAGATGTCAATAACAACTAGAATGTATTGATATCCATCATTAACTTTACCTTTAGATGATTTTTGTCCAATAATTGTGTTACTAAAATCAATATGATCTATTTGCCAATATTGAAATGGATATAATGGTCTAAATGATTTAATAATAATATTTTTACCTGTTTGATTTATTTCTCTTAAGCTTAATGGAAAATTCTTCAAATAATCAATAACATCAGAACGACTTATGCCAAGATAGAATTGTGTTCTAATTTTATCATATAGGGTTTTGTAATTCATCGCATAATCTTGTTCAGATGAAAAAAATTTATGTATTGTTTTAGTTATATCACTGTATTTTACAACTGTAAATACTATAGGTAACGGAGGAATATCATATTCAAACCAATAAGGTACTGTATATGATATGTATGATAATGTTATACCATCACTAGATTGGTATCCAGTACCATCGTTAGATTTTTTAAAGCGACTTAATAAATTACTTTTAGCATCTGGAGACATGTTCTTTATTTGTTTATCTTCATTTGCAAATTTTTTTTTATCGTTATGCGTTAGATATTTCACTGCAAATTCGTATTTATAATCAGGCCAATCATGAGCAAGAATTGATTTGTATTCCATGTTGTTAGTTATGAATTTTCCAGAATTAAGAAAATAATAATTTATTGGACTTTGAAATTTAATTTTAAAAAGTATCATATAGAATGAGTCTTAAAAAATTAAAAAAACAATTGTTACGTTTTGATCGTGCAAAAACAGAAAAGACTTTAATTGATAGCGCATCAGAAATTATGAAGCATTATGGTGTTGTTGATACAGACAAACTATCTAAAAAAGAGAAAAATATACTTAAGTTAATGCTCCACACTTACAAAATTAGAACATATAAAAAATGGCAAATATTGTTGAATAAGAGAAAACAAATGAAGAAAAAAAATCCATCGATGAAATGATTATTAAAAATTAATATTATGTCCAATTACTGTATTATTTTTAACATCGATTTTGCATTCATCAAATTTTTCTTTGTTGATAGTTAACATACATCTGTAAGATTTATTATATAAACTATTATCTATAAATAGCCAATGAAATTGGAATATATTACCTGTAAATTTGAAAAAGTCTCCACGTGGACCAGCGTGTTTTATGCAAAGGTTAGTGCAATCTTCTTCATGAACTTGTCTATACCATACTTCATCAGCACTATCGAGAAATACGTATTTAACAACTGCGGATTTTATCCAGTCATGAGTTTCAATAGGTATATCTAAAGGAAAATTGAATAGATGACTTTTAGTTATATATGAATATTGATTGTCTAAATATTCAAAGTTAACTTTCAAAATATCATATTCAATTTTTGCAGATTCCAAATCAATTTCATCAATTTTATCCCATTCACTGGTTTCATCAATAGAATCAGAGCAACCGTAATATTGTAAGTGCTGTTTGTTTTGGAGTGATATTACATAACATGCCCAAGGTATGAAAATGGTTGCCATCATCATAAGTGCAATCATTAATGAAAATGAAGAAAATTTTATTAAAATTTGACCTTTAAAGAATTCAATTTTACTATATTAATGGATAAAGTGGATAAATTAAGTACTTAAAGATTTATAGTGAATAAATAGTAATAATGAATACAATAATGAAGAAATCGATAAACCCGATAAGGAAAAGAAATGTAAGGAGGAGGGCGAGTAAAAAGTTTATAACTACCTCAACTCTTGAGAAATCGCCAACATATTGGGAATTTGCAGAGCGAGTGAATGGTCGAACTGCGATGCAGGGGTTTGTATGGGGAAGTGTGAATCAAGCAATTACGGGGAACAATATACTTGAACAATTAGTAACACAAACCAATGATGGATATAATTTAATAGCAGAAGATGTGTTAAATGTTGTATTAGTTATTGGGGCAATTACACTTGGTTCTGCAATAACTACATTTGCACCAAATAAAGATTTAGAATATACAAAAATATTGGAAAGATTTACAACGGATGCGGAAATAATTAATGGTAGACTTGCAATGTGTGGATTTGTAGCATTACTATTTTTCGCTTAAAGAAAAGAAAATGAAAGAGGTAGTTAATGAACATCTAAGATGGAATTATATAATTATCAAAATGATGGTGTTAATTGGATGTTAGCACATGAAAGAAACAAAAAAATCACAATTGGTGATGAAAATATTTATATAAATGGAGGTATTCTTGCGGATGAAGTTGGTTTAGGAAAAACGATGATGAGTATAGATTTGATAAAACGGAATCCAAAACGGAATACACTTATATTAGTGCCAAAAAGTTTAATAATGCAATGGAAAAGGGAATTTGAAAAGGTAGATGTGGAGTATAACATTTCAGTTGAGGTAACAAATGATTATGAGTTTGAATTCAACAAAGATGTCAACAAGACACATGTAATTATTACATCACATTCTAAATTAAATGCACAACATGTCCAGGATTTTTCGGATATATCATATTGCAAACACATATGGGATCGTGTGATTATAGATGAAGCACATGTGATTAAGAATCCAAAAAGTAAATTACATAAAGTGTGTTGTGGATTAAGAGCAGATATTCGCTGGGCATTAACAGCAACACCTGTAATGAATAAGATGGAAGAATTTGTATACATACTTAAATGGATTGGAATTCCAAAGCATATATGTCAAAACTATAAGAATGAAGTGAGTGAATCTTATGTATTGAGACGGACAAAAAATGATGTATCACTAGAAAGAGATTCATTACCACCTTGCAATATTAAAGTGCACAGAATAAAATTTAAACATACAGAAGAGGAGGATTTATATAAGAATGCATATAACAAAATGCAGACGATTATAATGGATATGAACAATAAAGAAAACAGAAATGTTATACAGGCATTAGAGCTTGTATTGAGGATGAGACAAATATGTTGTAATCCGTCAAGTTTTTTAGAAGGGGTTGCAAAGAAAACTAAAAGTACAAAAAAAGTTAAATGGAATTATGGAGTAACAAAGCTGGAAAAGATTTGTAAATCAATTGAAAGTGTTCCAAAAGATGATAAGGTACTAATATTTTGTCATTTTATCAAAGAAATGGATATGTATGGACAAGTATTTTCTGAAAAATATGGAGTTTGCAGAATAGATGGCAAAATGACATTAAAGGAGAGAAGTATGAATGTTGAGATGTTTAATTGCAATGAAAGTATAAAAATAATGATTGTGCAAATTCATACTGGTGGAGTTGGATATAATTTTCAAAGGGCAAATTGGGTATACATCACAAGTCCTACATGGAATCCGGCAATCCAACATCAAGTTATAGGACGATGTCATCGTAATGGTCAAACAAAATCTGTGAATGTGAATATATATGCTATATCAGAACCTGACAGTGGAATATATATTGAAGAATATATCTTGAAATTGCAAAATAAAAAACGAGCAATAATTGCGGATGTTTTACAAGATCCAAGGATAAAAGAAGATAATTATATCTATAATGTTGAATCAGATGCAAAGACGATTCAATTTAAAGATGTATATGAGATGTTCAAAGCTAGCTCAAAACAAGTTTAAGTAATTTTTGATATATCATATCGTTAGTTTCATGTGATATATTTTTGCGAATATTTAATGGATTATTACGTTTATTATGATGTATTTTATTAACACCAGTGCTTAGTGTATCAGCAATATTATTGTTAGGTATTTCGAAAAAACAACAGTTTTCTGAATAATTTAGAGAACCTTTAGGAGAATAATTCCAATTAGCATTCATTGGATTTAATATCATATTATTTGATGCATCTTTATCGGTTGCGTTTGTTGCCCCAGGTTTATGTGACCAAGTAAAAGAGCATTTATGTATATGTTTTAATTGTTTGATGGGATTTTTAGTGGTCAACATTTGTTTTGGAAATGTAGTGTTAGCAAGTTCAACTATTGGTTTCATATATCTGTTAACAAAAAGCATAAAAATCTTAGCTAAAAATCTTTTATTATTTGGTTTTATATGGAGTGTATTATTATTAAGAGTAATTTTTTTCATTTGCAATAAAAAATCTAATAATTTTAATTCATGCATTTTTCTGTATATTGTAATTAATCTATTATCTTGTCGTGCAAAATGATAATCATTACCAGGTGAAATCATTAAAAATCCTTTATAATGATTTTTATGAGCAGGCTTGTGAAAGGCGATTTCTTGATCAATGATTCTAATTGTTTGAGGGTTATCAGCTAATACTCTATCTGTAATTTCTTTACAATTCAAATGGTTATTAAAAGGCGAAGATTGTTTTGGTTTACCAAGGGCCCAGCCAGGTTGTGGTTTTCCATGACGTGCTATTTTATGTAAATCATTTAACATATATGAATAACAATTATGAGTTGCTTTGATTTGGGGCTTTGATCTATTATTCCATGCATTTGGTTTATAAGGTGGTTCATAGCCAGAACTTCTTGTTATTGTTGTTTTAACAGGACGTTGTTGTTTAGTTTTATTGACCATAATTTAATATATAAAAAAGTTATGGATTACACTGCATATATATCTCCAAAGTGTGATTTCTGTAATCAATTCATGAGTATAGTAAGTGAAAAACAATTAACAAATATAAATGTTGTAGATGTTCATAAGAAACAAACACCTCAAGGTATTCATAGTGTACCAACAATTATTGATAGTCAAGGAAGGATGTATATTGGAAAGCAGTGTTTTAATATTATTAATTCACTACAAGAGTCTCCTATTTCTGGAGTTGATTCAACTAATAGTTTCTCATTTATTGATAATGAACGCATGACAAATCAAAACAATTTTTCCTTTATTCAAGAGATGACACAAGGACAACAAAGACAACAAGAAACAAGTCGAACAGATTTCATGGATAAACTTATAGAAAAACGAAACAATGAAGTACCACAACCTATTACTCGTCGTTAAAGATATAAAGAAATACAAGTTAAAATAAATATGAGTAAATTGATGGAATTAAGAACTGTGCAAAGTAATGCTTTTAGAACCTTAGTAGAGGTGTTAAAAGATGTATTAAATGACATTAACATAACATTTGATGAAAGTGGAATGAGAATAATGGCGATGGATGGGTCACATGTTGCACTTATACATATGAAATTATTTTCTGAAAAGTTTGAATATTATCATTGTAAGCAAAAATTCAATACAGGTATTTGCATGGCGTCACTGTTTAAGTTAATGAAAACAGTGGGAAATAATGATACATTAAATATGTATATTGATGAGAATTGTATGGATGAACTATGTATAAAAGTTGAGAACGAACCTAAAAACAGTTCTACATTATTTAAATTAAAATTATTAGACATAGATCTTGAGGAATTGAATATTCCTGATGTAGAAATTAATTGTATTGTAACGATGCCATCGAATGATTTTCAAAGAATGTGCCGAGATATGGCAAACATTGCAGATACAGTGATTATACAAAGTGACGATGAAGGCTTAAGATTTAAATGTGATGGAGATTTTGCAAGTCAAGAGACATTAATTGGAGAAGCAAATCATGGATTAGTATTTAATAAAAAACAAGGTGAAAGTGAATTAATAGAAGGAAAATTTGCATTGAAATATATAAATCTATTCACAAAAAGTACAAATTTATGTAATACGATTGAATTATATTTGAAACCGGATTATCCTCTTATTTTGAAATATAATGTGGCAAATCTTGGTGAGATTCGTTTTTGTCTTGCTCCAAAAATTGATTGATTTTAAAAAGTAACTTAAAGAGCAGAAAGACTACATAGTAATATGTGATATGGAAAAGAACAGTATGTCAAACAAAAGATTGAAGAAACTTAAAAAACAAAAAATTGAAGAGTTTCGTAAAGTTGATGGTGAAGATAGTAAGAATATTACTGATGATGAATTAGGTTTTTATATTATAAACTTTGGATTTTGTAAAGATTTAGGTTGTTTGGATAATTTACATTGTTTATTTAAAAGTAGAGATGAAATTTTATATTTTGAAAAGGAATTAGTTGATCTCGTTAATAATCAATTCAATTTTAATATTGATGCAATTTTTTTAACTGATCAACTAGCAAGAATTAAAACAATTCCAAATATTGATGACATGATTGACAAATTTAGTGTTCAAACATTAGATGAATGTACATCATTGCCAGTCTCTCGTAAGGAGATTTATTTTCATGATTATCCTGAATATACTGAATTATATGTTACATATATAAAACAAAATGGCAAGTGGATAGCACCTGTCACTGCTTATAAGTTATTAAATTGATTAAACATTGTTATTACGAATATTCTGAATGACTTGTTGTTTTTCTTCTAAAGATAATCTAGTCCATAGAAATATAGGGTCTTTAGCATTTTTAGATATTTCTTCAATAAGTGAATGTAAATTATCTTCTACCAGTTTTTTAGTTTCATCATCTATTTTAATATCATCTATTGGAATATGATTACTTTTAGCAAAAATAATAAGATCAGAAACTGAAGATTTTTTAGAAATATTTTTAAAGTTATTAGAAATTTCTTTATTTTTACATTTATCTGGATGACAATGTTTAGCAATATTACGATATAATTTTGATTTTATTTTCAAAGATTCTTTGTTCTGTGATGGTTCTTCATTATTAGTAAGTTCATTATCTTCATTATCTGTATCTTCACTATCTGAATTTTTATTTTCTACATTTTCATGATTTACATTTGTATTTTTTGCTGGAGTATTTAAAGTTAAAGATTCACCTGTTGAAAGCATAGTTTTCATATCTTCAAAATTAATTGCCATAATATTTTTTTGGTATTTAAGAGTTTTGTGTATACTCACAGTAAAATCTTCAATATCAAAATCATTTGAATTCATTATAAAATAATGATATTGTTTAAAAAAAAAAATTTGAACAAATTTTAATTCTTTAAATTAAGAAAATGATAGTATACAGTGTTCATTTACTATTAGTATTGTTTTGCATATTTGCACCATTTTCAAGAAATATGAGATATATTAAATTACATGCGATGCTTATACCATTTTTATTTTTGCATTGGCTAACAAACAATGATACATGTGCATTAACAGAAATTGAGAAATGGATAACTAATACAAGTGACAATGAAGGAACGTTTATTGGAAGTATAGTAAGCCCTATTTTTTTAATAAGTAGTAATGATATTAAAGTAATAGCATTGTTTTTTTGGATATTTTCATTAAGTCAAGTTTTACATTCATATAAATGATTGCGTGTTATGATGTGTAAAACTTTATAAAGTATTTCAATGAAATATGATATGATAGTGCAAATGGCATTATGTGGTGCATCAGTAATGATGAGTGGATTTATGTATTATTATAAGAATAATATGAATGATAAAACAGAGGTGTGTGACGAGATTTTAAATGTAACAAAAGAACCTACAAGAACTTGGTATAAATATTCAAATGATGGAGTATGGGTGCAATTTAAACCAGAAATGGAAGCGAAAATTGAAGAAGCATATATGACTAATGAAGATATGATTGAATTAGGAACATATAATATTCATTTTGATTCATCACGTGATGATTGGAAATATTGGATTGAGAATACAGAGAAACATACATTTACAAAAATTAAATATGAAACCACTTAAAGATGATATACTAATTAATAATAAGTTAAAATGAAGGTAATAAAACGTAATGGGACTCATCAAAGTGTAGATTTTAATAAGATTACAAATCGTATACAGAAACTATGCAATGATATTGGTACTAATAATGTTGACCCAATAATAATAGCACAAAAAGTATGCAATGCGATTCATGATAATGTTACAACAATTGCGCTTGATAAGTTAGCTGCTGAGATTGCAATATCGATGTGTACGGTGCATTATGATTACTCAACACTTGCTGCATATATTGTTATATCTGATATGCATAAAAAAAATGATTATACATTTGATAAAATTGCAATGGAATTATATCATTCTAAATTTTTAAGCAAAAATATATATGAGATTATTTTAATTCATAAAAATAAAATTAATAATTCAATTAAATATGAAATGGATTATAATCTGGATTATTTCTCGGTGAAGACATTAGAACAGAGTTATTTGCAAAAGATTAATGGGAATATTATTGAACGCCCACAGGATATGTTTATGAGGGTTGCATTAGGGATTCATGAGGATGATATTGATGCTGCTATAGAGACATATAATGCTATGTCAAAGAAAGAATTTACACATGCAACACCGACATTATTTAATAGTGCAAGTAATCGTCCACAATTGGCGTCATGTTTTTTGATGGCAATGGAGGATGATTCTATTAAAGGCATATATAATACGTTATCAGAATGTGCATTAATTTCTAAATGGGCTGGTGGTATTGGCTTACATATTCATAATATACGATCAACAGGTTCATCTATTCGTGGTGCAAAAGGTGTTTGCACGGGAATTGTGCCGATGTTAAAAGTATTCAATGATACTGCAAGATATGTAAATCAAGAAGGTAAAAGACCTGGATCGATTGCGATTTATTTACAAGTTGATCACCCTGATATATTTGCATTTTTGGATTTGAAGAAAAACAGTGGTGATGAATTTGATCGTGCAAGAGATTTATTTTATGCATTATGGATTCCAGATTTATTTATGGAACGTGTGAAAGAAAATGGGAAATGGAGTTTGTTTTGTCCACATGAATGTCAAGGGCTTGCAGATGTATATGGTTCAAAATATGAAGAATTATATAAAAGTTATGAAGATGAAGGGAAAGCAAAACAAACTGTAAATGCTCAGGAACTATGGAATGCAATATGTGTTTCACAAATTGAAACTGGTACACCGTATATTTTATATAAAGATGCAGTGAATTTAAAAACAAATCAAAAGAATATTGGAACAATAAAATCAAGCAATTTATGTGCTGAGATTGTGGAGTATTCTGATAAAGATGAAATTGCTGTATGCAATTTGGCAAGTGTATGTTTACCTTCATTTGTTGAAAATGGCACTTTTGATCATGAAAAATTGGGTAAAACAGTTGGAATTATTACAAACAATTTGAATAAGATTATTGATAGATCATTTTATCCAATTGATAAAGCACGTGTTTCAAATGAACGCCATAGACCTATTGGTATTGGTGTTCAAGGGCTAGCAGATGTATATAGTTTGCTTGGCTATTCATTTGATAGTGATGAGGCATCAAAATTGAATATTGAGATATTTGAAACAATTTATTATTATGCTATGAATAAATCTCATGAGTTGGCTATGAAACATGGTGCTTATAGCACATTTGAAGGGAGTCCACTGTCTTATGGAAAATTTCAATTTGATTTATGGGAAGAGAATAGAAAAGATTATACAAAGGTGAAAAATATTTTTAGTGGTCGTTATGATTGGGATTCGCTACGATTGGCTATAATGAAACATGGTGTTAGAAACAGTTTATTGATAGCACCAATGCCTACAGCAACGACATCACAAATAATGGGAAATAATGAAGCTATAGAACCATATACAAGTAATTTGTATGTCAGACGAACAATTGCTGGGGAATTTGTTATTATCAACAAGCATCTAATGAAAGATTTACTAGCTCTGAATTTATGGAATACTGAATTAAAAGATAAAATTATACGTGCTGAAGGAAGTATTCAAAATATTAATGAAATACCAAAAGAAGTGAAAAGTAAGTATAAAACTGCATGGGAAATATCACAAAAGGTATTGATTGACCAAGCGGCTGATCGTGGCAATTTTGTGTGTCAAACACAAAGTTTAAACTTGTTTGTACCAAGACCAAGTCTGAAAATATTAAGCAGTATGCATTTTTATTCATGGAATTGTGGATTGAAAACAGGTATATATTATTTGCGAACAAAACCAGCTGCAAATCCACAACAATTTACGCTATCTGTAAACAATTGTGAATCTTGTTCAGGATAATTTCACTTAAACAACAAGTATATATATATATAATAATAAAGTAGAATGATGATTCTAATGATATTAGACATATCAAATCTAATATATCGTGCATTTTATTCAATAAATCCAGATAATTTTAAAAGATCTGATGGATTATCAACTAATGCAGTATATGGAGTTGCAACTATGATAATAAAACTTGTGAAATCATTCAAAAAAGACTATCCAAATATTACACTAGTTGCATGTTTGGATAGTCCAACATGTTCTCAAAATAGAAAAAAACAACAAAATACTTACAAAAATAATCGCTTATCAGCTCCATCACAATTAAAACATCAATTTATATGGATTCGTGATATGCTAAATGCAATGGATATTCACAATGTAGAATATGAAAACTATGAAGCAGATGATTTAATAGCAAGTTATACTAGTAAATTTTCAAATACATTTGATAAAATTATTATAGTTTCACCTGATAAAGACATGTATCAATTGTTAGATTCAAATGTATCAATATACAATCCACGAAAAAAAATGATTGAATCCATTGATGATTTTGAATACACATTTGGATTTTCATCTCAAAATTTTGTACTATATCAAGCACTTATTGGTGATAAAATTGATAATGTTATTGGAGTTAAAGGAATAGGCCATAAACATGCAGTAAATATTATAAAACAGACAAATGGAGATTTAAATCTTCTATTTGATGAAGATTTTGCATATATTAAGAAAAATTTAATAATGCACAATAAAGAATTGATAATATCAAATTTATCTATTCTGACACTTTGTAAAAATATTCATGTTAAACTTCCTTCATCATCATTCAATTTCAAACAATTAAAAACACAAAAATTTGAATCATTTTTAGATTCAATGGAAATACAAGCAAAACACCTTCGTCAATATACCACTAAATAATCATTAACTTTAAAAATTTCCATAGTATATTATAATGCCTTATACTGGAGAACTAATTATAGATAAAATAACTGCAAAAGTTGAACATTGTAATATAAACAATCAACCTACATATGCAACAGTTGATCAAGTCATTGCTTTAAACCCTAAAGAACCACTACCACCAATGCAAACTCCAAATGGTAATCTTAATTCAGTTGTAAGTTCTGTTGATATTATGTCAGAAGTTTACCAAGCATTAGATGCTCTTAAAATCCCCACAAATCAAATAAAATCTTCAAAAGCACAAGGTTATACTGGTCAGATTACACATGATTCTGAATATGTGTATATATGTGTAAGTTCAAACAATTGGAAAAGAATTAAATTAGAATCATTTTAAATGTTTTACTTATTAAATTCTTCATGTGGTAATATGGGTGTATATATGACATCTGTTGTTGCTTCATTATTTTGTAAAATGTGTGCCTCGATTTCTTGTGATTCTTGGCATAAAGCACATGGTGAAATAAATGTATGTACAGCAACATCATTACATTTTGAACCTTCTATATTATATTTTTCTCGCAATTTTGTACGGAATGTACCTGCATATATACCTAGACACATAGAACCACATAAATTTGCACCTATTTGAATTGTAGCCGGTGTTAAAGTTGCATGATTTGCAAGTGTTACTAACATTGGTACATATCCTATAAAACACATATTTCCCAATAAATATGCACCTGCATATCCAAAACAATATGGAACCCATGATGGATATGGATCCCCATCAATTGCGCGCAATTTAGCATTATTATGACCAAATAATATCATTGGACATAAAATTGATGTACAGCTCGTTTCTAATGGTGCTGATGAACATAATAATGAGGATTGCCAACTCATTATATTATAATATAAAAATATAAATTTTCTTTATGAATAGCATTCAAGAAGTGTTTGATAACTTATTATTAAGACATAAAATTTTAACATTTGTTGTTCATGAAAAATATAAGAAAGAATTGTCTGATTATGTAATCTTAATTGCTACAAATGCTATTTTTACAAGATGGCATTTGTATTGCTCTTGTGATCTCTGCAAATTAACACGTAATTAATTATAAATTTTGCGTTTTCCTTTTATCTTTTCAAACATGTTGATAAAATAACTACATTCTTCATCTGTAAATTCAGAATATGATTTAAGGTAAAATATAGGTCCATTTTCATTTTCAAATACACTATTTGGAGAAACTCCTACTTTACTTCTGTAAACATCTACAGTAATATCATTATTGTTTATAATATAAGTTTCTTGAGATTTTTCAAATATATTTGCATTCTGAATTGCTTGTATAAGATCTAGACGATTGCGAATCATAATCTTTCCAGGTTGTCCTGTTGGTGAACATTGTGGCAACATAATTAAAGACATTAGATTTTAATATTAAATTTTCTTTAAGTTGTTAAATATAAATAATTTAATTTATCAATAGATGAAATAGTTATAAGTGAATCGTTTAAATTAGTTAATCCCAAAACTACGATAAAATCTATATGATCAAATTGATGAATATATAAATAATAAATAATATAACATCTATATGTAAGTGTGAAAATATTCAAACTAATATAAATTTTTATTAAAGATCTATGATTTGATTGAATACCACTATAACCGATGAAATGTACACATAGTTGAAAGAATATTAATGCAAACCCATAAATAACTAGGATTATATATACTAAAAACTGAAACTGCATAAATCGCAGTATTTTTAATTGCGCAGTTGATACTGGTATAGGTGTTTCATTTTGTGTGGATTGATTTGTGTCAACTTCTGAATTGCTTTCAATATCATTTTCATTTTCATTTTCATCTTCAGGTACATCTAATTTTAACAGTTTATAATTACCATCTGGATTAATACAAAGGGTATATTTCATCATTAATAGAAATATTATATATATATATTCAATAAAATTATATATAAGTAACATTCACATTATTCATGGCTTCACGTGTCCATTTTTTTATTTTGTTCAATTTTTGCCATTCGCGACCTATATCAACACTATGTGTTCTATAATAAAATACTTTATATTCACTATTGTAGTTTTTTCGCCAATAACCCATCATAGCTAATTCGGGATCTCTTGTATTTATTTGCGTAAACGACGGGAAAAATAAATTCAGGGCAACATTTAACCCCCAAAAACATGGATGAAATGTTGGACACTGTGCAGATTTCTTCCAAAAATGATGTACTTCATTCACTGCATTCAAATTATTAATAATTTTTTTAAAGTGCGGGTCTTTTTTAATAAATTTATCATCTTCAAACCATAAAATGCCACAGATATTATGTTTTTCATTTTGAATTTTTTCCATTGCTAGTTTAACAACATTTTGAGTTGCTTTATAAAAACATGCAGTCTCTGATATAATAAATTCACATGTATGACCATTGTTATTTATCATATGTTCTAAATTTTGTTTTGTATCAGCTTGAGAACAATTGTCTAAACCACTTACTGGATCTATATTTATTACAAAATGAACATTACAATCTTTCATATACTTTAATAATTCTCCATAACATTTATAATGTATAATTGGTCTACAAATACATGTTGATAAAACTAATAACTGCACCATTATTTATCATATTTTTTTTTAATTATATTTTATGACGATATGTGTGGTTACATATGAATCACGTAATTTAAACTATAAAAATTGTTTTAGAAAAAATCATGAAACATACTGTAATCATCATAAGTATAAATATATTGCATTTGATAATTATGATGCAAATTATCCAGTATATTGGATGAAAGTCAAAATAGTATATGATTTACTCTCACAATATGAATGGGTTATATGGATAGATAGTGATGCTATGTTTATTGATAAAAATATAAAATTTCCATTAGATTCAAAGCATACATTTATAATTAGTCAAGATAAACCTCATCATAAAAGACCTTCCAAAATTAATACAGGTGTTTTTGCAGTTCAATCTTGTCCAGATGGTTTTGATTTTATGAATAAATGGATAGAATTATTTAAAAATACTAATTGGAAATATTTGAATGGTAAATGGAGTTGTAATGGAGTTTATTCTGGAATTCATTATGAACAAGGTGCTTGTATTGAATTATTAAAAACATTAGATTCAAATTCATATAAAATATTACCCTGGAATGTCTTAAATAATCATCCACGATCACATCGTACTGGATGTTGCTATCATTTTTGTGGAAGTTTTGGTAAACGCAAATTGAAACGGTTTTTGTACAGACATTGGCGTATAAGATAAATTAAATTTAACTTAAAGAATGCAGATACATAGAATTAAAAGTCAATGACCACTTATTTGTTCCATGCATTACCAAAAGATCTTGAAGATTACATCTTTAACCTTGCAAAAAATGAACTCATTTATGACAAGTTTAGTAAATTCACAAATCAATGGAAAGATTCATCTAATTGGAAAGGTCATTATGAAACTCTCAAAAAAATAGCCAAATCATATAATGTGAAATGTAAAGGATCAAATTATATATTATCTAATCTCCCAATGATTGCAAACGAAACATTGAGGATAGAATACAAACGTCTTACAAATTGGTCTGAAGCACAAATTATAAAAAAATGTTTAGCAAACTTTGATGAATATAATAAACTTCACTATGTAAAAATGCTTGAAAAAAAATACAAACTAAAGTGTTTATATCAAGTTTTAGATTTCATACACGATAATCTTGAAGTGTTACTTTGTGAAGGTATGTTTAAACAAACGTATACTGCTAAACTTCATTATTTTACAAAAACTGGTGTTAATGTAACCAAATATTACAAGAAAAATGACATAAATCTTTATACATAATGAATACTATTTAAAGCTACACATTCTAATATATTTCATATGAAAAAAATATTGATTTGTGATTTATTTCAAAATGGCAAAGGAAACGATGCTGTAGATTGCGATATAATTCTCTATGTACCTCTAATTAAGATTGAAAATAATCTGCTTTTTCATTTTTATAAAGAACCAATATTATTTGATGATAATGATATTATAATTTTTTCTGTAAATGAAGATGGTATGCATTATGTAAAATCAATTAAATATACTATAGAGCGATTGATATCCGAATGTATCCAAATACGCAATTTCATTCTTGGATTATGCCCAAACATAACTATATATAATGATCCAATTCATATTGAAAGTATTGGTGATAAAAGCTTAACTTTTGAAAAACTGAAACATTTATCTAATATCACTAACTTTTCGACAAACATAAATAAATGGACATTGTTTCCTTGTATAATATTTGCTAAACGTGCTTCTGGAGGTCGTCATAGGCATTATGCAACTAATCATAATGAACTTGTGAAAGCTTCCAGGAAAATTGAAAACGCAAAAGGGAAAAACAGTTATGTTATTACAAACTATATAAATTCATTCATCAATGAAAAGAATTACTACCATAATCTTAGAGTGATGGTGATCAATAATAATATTGTCGATTGGTTCATGCGACCTGGAAGTCATTGGAATATTCATACAAAAACACAGCTAATGGACAAATTAGATGATGCTGATCTTTATTTCAAAGAATGGCTTACAGTATCTAGAAATAAAGAACATCTTCAATGGTTGGTTGACGAAATATATAAAGTTTATGGAAAAGGCGCTTATGCGATTGACTGTATTATTTCTAATGATATTCTGATGCTATGTGAAGTCGGCTACAAATTTTGGGACGATACAGTTGCGCATAAAATTCATGGGATCACTAAAGATACACATAACTTACAGGGATATTCTGCAAAAGTAAATAGATTAATTATTTAAACTGGTTTTATGTTAAACATGCTTGCTAAAATTTTGGCAGCGTTCCTATTATTTTTTGTCAGCTTAAGTCTTCCTTGCTGATGTGTCTGACTGCTATTATTGCTGTTACTACTAAGACTTCGTTTCTTTGATTGCTGTGATGGTGGTGCTAAAGATGGTTGAGTTGGCTTTACATTTGTTATTATGCCTCCATCCGTATTCAAAAAAAACTTTACATTGAGCGCAATTGCCATACGCCCAAAATTTGTGTCTTTTGTATATAAAATACGTTCTTGATTTGTATTTATTTTATCTTGTCTTATGCTTTTAGAATTTTTTGATGTTATTTTTTGGTTGAAAAAATGTGCAAATACAACTTGAAAAAGATCCCCCATAACTTTCCATTCTACTGCTAAGTCTTCATAGTATTTTAAATGAGAATTTTCTTTTATTGCCTTGTTGTTCTTGTTCCATTGTTTCTTTATATGAACATCATTAATGCTTATTGATTCATTGACTCTTATCAATCTTGTTTTGGAAATCCAATATTTGTTATAGTCACTTTCTTTATATGGTTGAGGTTCATTTGACTTTTTATCTAACCACCAAGTATCATCAATTCCTATATTTTGAAGATGCGTAAAGTATGTTTTTATACAATTATTTCTTTTATTAGGTTTTGTATAAACCTGATTTTTGTTTAAAGATAAAATTTCTTTTGGAGCTAGTTCTTTACCGTTTTCAAAATGAAGTACAGTGATTTTTCCAATGATTCGCATTCGATTTTTTTGGGCTATAGACAACGGCTCAAGAGGTAGCCAGTAAAAATTAAATACAATAATGTTTTCAGTATCAAATGTAATGGTAATTGTTGTTACCTTATCAATTTCAAATGTTTTGTTTTTTTTCCTATTATTAAGGTCAATAATAATTTTATGTTGAAATTGATTATCAAATAATTGTTTTACTCTTAATTTATACTTTGCAGTTGTTCCTTGTGTAGCATTTTTTTTGGTAACAACTGTCTCATCAATTAGTTCAATTTTACCTTTTACTTGTTCAGAGAACGTTAGCTCTGGTCCTTTAATAAAGATAGAAAATGGATAGAAAGCACCCTTGTGATCATAGAATGTTATTTCCTCGCCAGGTTTATTTGGTTCTCTTATTATTTGATAATACTCTATTTCATTTTCTGTGGATTCATTTTCTTTTATAACGAACATATGATATTTGTTTTTAGGGGTACTAATACTACATTGATAGTAAAACGTAACATTGTTGTTGTTGTTATTGTTAAAGGAAGCATCTGTAAAATATTCAACACCACCACCACATTTGGTGACACCAGAATCTAAAATCATAGCAGGATTAACATGTTTTTTTTCAAGGTTGGAACCGAATCCTGCATCTGTATAAAAATTAAGTTTGTTATGGTAATTATAATGTTCTTCAAATGTTTGTGTAGTAATCATAGTCAGATTAGAAATATTAAGGTTTAAATATCCCCTACGGCCACCTTTTTTTTTTATTTTTTGTCCTAAAGTAGTAGTATTTTCAGTAGTGGGCTTTGTAATTTTATTTGGCATTTTTTCAGCATATGGTCCACCATTTTCTTTATGAAAATCTTCATAAAATACATCAAGTAATGGCTTCATATTATTTAAATCAATGTGTCTTTTTTTTTGTAACTTTTTTTTAATGTTATTGAATCTAAATAAGTTAAGTACCTCATCTGAGTTTGTCATAATATAATATTATTATTTTATTTTTCTAATGACTTAAAGAAAATTCTGTAAGCCAAGTTTCTGCAACCTGGTTCCAATGAAGTACACTAGGATGACATTTACCTTCATTACGTAATTTATTGATATATTCATCATTTTTTAAAAGGTTACATAAATTGAGTATATTAAAAGGGGAATCAACATGAATACCAGGTCGTTCATTAAAAACATGTGCGTTTGTTAAAATGGGGATACACCCCAAAGCAGATGATTCTTTAATAGATATACAATCGGTTTCAGCTGTTGTTTCTGAGATATAAAGATGAAAATCTGCTTTAGACTTTTCTTCCAATATACGATCTACTGGTTGTCTACCGTATTCGTATACATTTGGTTGTTTTAACAATTTATAAATATGATTTTTAAATTCTTCATTATTTATGTCACCCATACCATAAAATATATGTAATTCAGCATTAGGGATTAAAGATATAATTGCAGGAAATAACTTAGCCAATATGAATTCGAGTCCTCTTAAGTAAGAACTTGCATAAATGAATCTGAATCTTTGCCGAGGTATATTGTTATCTTTGAAGAAAATATCGCGAATACCATTTGGTATTATTTTATAAACGAGAGATTCTTTTGCAATCTTGGAATCAATAATATTCTTATGAAACTGTGATTTAACCATTATTTTGGATATTTTATTTACATATTTACCAATATCTTCAAAACAATGATTATCATGTAAATCAACATATATTTTTTTGGCATGCAAATTAAGATTTAGAAGAAAACACCCATATAGTCTCCAAAGTATTAAAATTTTATGTTCACCTTTAAGGTTAAATCGTTTCCAGCTTTTATATGAAACATTATTTCTGACAAAATGTTCATCAAAATCTCCAAATACACATATATTATAACCTTTTGTAGCCCAGTATTCACTTAGTTCAACTATTGCTTGTTCAGATCCACCAATTTTAGGATCATCTGGCTTCCATTTGACTGGATTTGTTCCAAGGTAATAAACAATATCATAACTGGTTTTATCATCGCATATTGTGGAATAATTTATTTGCAGTTGCTTTGGAAACAATTTCTTTTTTTTGTTTGAAAATTGGAGTGATGATTGCTTTTGGTTTTTCAGAATATACATATTTGATATTTGTTCTCGTTTACTGAATGTATTACCTGTATGAGCAATTTGCACAACTGTTTTTTCTGGATTGAGCTGAATCATTGGTTCTGCGAATGTTTTTAAAAAAGTTGGCTCTTCGGCAAATGTTTTTAAATCATCATAACGATTGTTTTTAATATAAGTAGCTCGGTATGCTAATGTATTATTAGTTGCATGATTTGGACCAAACCCAGACCATTGCAAAAATAAATCAGAATCAACATCATACATAAAATGTTTGGTACATCCAGCAACATTTTTATCTTTGTACATTAAAAACATAGTAACTACATGTGATACACGTTGTGGAGGATAATAATCATCATCATCCATACAAACAACAATGTTTCCTGATACAACGTCATTTCCTCTATTCCGTAATGCTCCAATTGGTAATTTTTTTCCAGGGTCAACCCAAACCAAACGTGGCAAATTTTTATATTGTTTATATAATTCATCAATTTTATATTTAAGCGGTTGATTATTTTCGTCACCTCCAATAATTATCCATTCTTTGATATTTTTATAGTCTTGTGATTTAATACATTTACATAATAATTTTAAGAATAATATTCTATCTAATCTTGTTGGTGTTACTAATGATACAATCATCAAATTAAAACAAATGAAATTCTTAATATATTAGCTGTAATATTTAAAGTTTTATAAATTATAACTACTATGGACTATTTTTACATTAATTTAGAACGAAGACCAGATAGGAAAGCTCATATGGAAAAACAATTCAATAAAGCGAATATAAGTAATTATCATAGGATT
>MDTC01228921.1_pt1 | contig 22786 bp, 20 predicted proteins | sample 811181 | NCBI WGS metagenome assembly MDTC01 (sample SAMN05326644, study PRJNA326480) | marine metagenome | isolation source: seawater | place: Pacific Ocean: North | collected 2011 | reverse complement strand
TTCAGTCCCTTTGGTGACATTACCACGCTTATGGTTTGGCAAGCCGGACAGGTTACTTTTACCGAGTTTCTGCGATTATTCCTGCCGTCAGTGGCGAACTATTTAATACCTGCGCTTGTGATGAGTTTCTTTATTGAAAACAAGAAACCCAGCACACTGCATACAGAAGTTGAGTTGAAGCGTGGCGCACTGCGTATTACTTCATTATTTTTACTGACCGTAGCAACCGCCGTTATCTGCCATATTTGGCTGCATTTGCCACCGGTATTGGGCATGATGATGGGTCTGGGCTACTTACAGTTCTTCGGCTATTTCCTGCGTATGACTTTACCAGGCTCATTAGCGCGTAAACGTGCTATGGCCGAGCGAGAAGGCGACCAAAAGCGCCTGGAGCAACTAGGTGGGGTAGTACCTTTTGATGTATTCAGTCGTGTCTCTCGAGCCGAGTGGGATACCTTGCTGTTCTTCTACGGTATTGTACTGTGCGTTGGTGGTTTAGGTTTCATGGGTTATTTGAGCCTGTTGTCGGAGTCATTGTACGGCGGAATGAGCGCCACCCTGGCAAACAGTATTTTAGGTGTAGTGTCAGCGGTTATCGATAACATTCCGGTTATGTTCGCGGTGCTGTCTATGGAGCCCGACATGTCACACGGCCAGTGGCTGCTCATTACCCTCACAGCAGGTACCGGTGGTAGCTTACTCTCCATTGGCTCAGCCGCCGGTGTTGCCTTAATGGGTCAGGCGCGCGGCTACTACACCTTTGCCTCACATCTAAAATGGACTCCCGTCATTGCACTAGGCTACATAGCAAGCATACTGCTGCACCTGTGGCTGAACGAAGCAACGTTCCATATATAGGCTGGGGGGAAGGGAAAGGACTTTTTTGCGGTGAAAGCTTTAACCACGCGAACGTCCTTTCCCTGTGTTAGCTGGTTAGCCTCCGCCTTAATTGATTGCGCCCTCTGGGCAAACGAAGAGGTCGGGCGTTTCTTGCTTTCTCGATATTTAAGCGACGGATATTCTCTTGCTCTTTAAACTGGCGATATCTCGCTCTATCGAAGGAGCTGATAGAGACTATCTTGTCGTAGGGTAAAGTTACCTTAAATGAGTCTAGCACCCTTTTATCTTCCTCTTTTTGTTGCTGAGACTCATTTATTTCTTGTCTATCTTTAGAGAGGATATTTCTTACATCTTTGTAGTCTGTGGTTAGTTCTAAGCAAAGGTCTTTTTCATGTCGATATCCTGAGAGCAACGGTATTATTGCTAATTCCTGGCTTTCCTGATGAGTTCTGGGAGCTTTAAACTCGCATGGTAAGCACACATAACACCGACGATTTTCAAGTGTCAGAAGTAATACGTGAGGCTCTTTGAAAGCTTGGATTACATGCGTGATATAAGCATTTTCTGTATGTTTGGTATAGGTATCAAGCTCATAGAAATAGTTCGAATAGCTTCGTAATTGCTTATTGTTTGCTGCATCGGAGACTCGTATGTGTTGAGTGATATTATCGCCGCCTTGTTGTTGGTAGCGAGAAAAATAAGCTCTTAGCGCTAAATAGTTCATTAGCCTTGCGGCTGAAAGTGACAGAACGAATGCGATAATGAGTATCGATACTAAATTGAAGTCCGACTGCGTTATGTTCGGAAATGCTTTTTGTGCGCTGGTAAATAGCCATGAGGCTTGCTGTGTGAGAGGCCAAGCCACTACAAAAAGAACTGTCGCTAACCCAAAGAAACTGACACCGGTTAGAAGTGACCTGTATAGGAGGTGGTGTCCTTGAAACTTTGGTATGCGATATTTTTGCTGAATATACGTAGTGTTAAAAAAGTAACCGGTTAAGGCCACCGCTAAAAGTGTCAGTAAAGTCCCTTTTACCAATTTTTATTTAGTCCTTAGGTTTTGGCTATCTTATAAGTTTCCGCGCTGTCTAATGCTCGAACTTGGCGAGTAACCTCATCATTTTCTAGCAAGGAGTTAATGTCTAGTTTTACTCCGTTAGATTTTATTTCTACTTTCAGAGTTGAATTGTAGGCGTCATTTAGCCTTTCATAGTCCGTATAGGAACCGTTAAGCTTTTTATCAATGAACTTCCAGAAGCGGAACATCAAGGGTCGCTTAACAGCTTCTAAGTCAGACTTGTTTTTTCGAACATTCATAAGGTATCTCCTTGTGACTATCTACATGTCACTTACCTTTAAAAGATAACCAACGCCGCTAAAAATGTACAGGTAGAGGTAGCCTTTTTTGTCGTACGACTTTGCGGATAGTTGGTACTAAGCTTTTGGACTTCTCGATTTCAGCCATCAGCGGTCAATCTTTCTAATATTTGAGCCAGGTATTTTGGCTCCTTCTTGGAAGCCTGATTTTTGTATCGACCTTTCCTGGGGAGATAAGTTTACTGCAGTTTTGTACTTTGGTGGCCCTTTTATAACTTCTTCTGGTGTTACTCCAAATTTTTTTGATAGTTCACTGATGGTGAAGGAGCGATACTTAGAGCTCAATGCACTTTTTAAGATAGCCTGAGCTTTGTTATCTAAGGAAGCCTTACCTGTACGGGTTCTCCAATATTCTGCGGCCCAAACTATTCTTTTCTCGGCGTTAGTTAATTTATTCAAAGTCTTTTTAGCCATATTCGCACTTTTAAAAAATTCGGATTAGGCTTTGCAGTTATTGCCTTTAAAGCGCCAATCAACTATAAATCCCACGTTATCCACTTCAAAGTAGGTGATACAGGATAAGTTAATGGTTTGGCCGCCTGTAGTTGTGCTTTGTCCGTATACTGAGTTTCCATAGACTGAGTATGTCGAATTGGTTTGAGTAGGCATTGTAAATTGTCCAGATGACGAATAAATATAAACAGTATTGCCATTAGGAGCTTTAAACGAGCCCGATGGATATCCCCAAGAATCAAACAGTCTTTCTTCATTCACTCCGACCCATGAATCTAGGACCTTTTTGTAGCCCTCTGTTGACGCACATCCAAGTAACAAGAAAGAAAAACAGGAGAGTAATAGTAAATTGCGCATATAAACAGTCCTAAGTCATATCTTGTCCATAAGTCATTTTAGATTTGTATAAAATATAGTTGAAGTCAACGTTAAAACTCATGTCTATATTGAACTAAGCATTTGCGGTCAACCTTATAGGTAAGTTAATGAAGCCACCGGACGGGTAGTTGGCTCTTATAGGGCTGTCGACCAACTCAAACTGAGTAAAATGATCTAGCAGCTCCTGAACAAATACACGAAGTTCCATTCTGGCCAGCGGTGCGCCGGGGCATACGTGTATGCCTCGCCAGTAAAGTAGGTTGTGGGCTTTGTTTTGCTCAGGGTTAAATGTATTGGCTTTGCCGAATACGGACTCATCGCGATTGGCCGAGGCCCAGAGTACTGTCACTTTGTCGCCTTTTTTGACAGGGCAACCGGCAATTTCGGTGTCTTTGTGAAGGCTGCGCGTTTCGCCATTCACTGTGACTGTTTCAAGCATTAAGCGGCATGTATTGTCGTCTTTGGCTGAGTCTGATTGTCTGCGAACGTCAAGCTGCTGATGAATCAATGCCTCAAACTCATCCGCCTTTTGCTTTAACGTTGCTCTATCGTTATTCACAATGGCTTGCTGGTTTGCTTCAAGCCATTCGCCTAGTGTACCTGTTAGCGATTCTGGCCAACCGAGAAAGGCGCACTGAATATGTAATGCAAAAGGCTTTGCGATTTTACTGACAACATCCAATGCCGTATTCGGTGTAATTCTGCTAATGATTCCCTGAGCAATTTGCCGACAAGTCGGCTCAAAATCCCGTAAGCGATCAGCCTTAAAATAGGGCTCAATCACCTCTCGGAAAATACCATGCTCAGGCGGATCCATCCCGTTAGGAATCGATAGGTGAGAGCCTGCTGCATTGCTGAACGTTTCATGATCTTCGATAACCGAGCGAACATCGCTATGCGTTAGTACCGCATGACCTAACATCTCGCTTTGGGCAACAGGACACTTTTGTCTAAGCTCATCAAGTGACGCAATTTGATCCTGCTGTTCGGAAGGCTCCCAACGACAATCTTTCATACAACCTCCTAATTAATCTAACAAGGAGGGCTGGAAAAAGCGTCGACGGGTTGGGTATCTGTTACCAGAGAGACGCCGTTAACCCATTCGTGGGGGGCTTGCGTGGCGCCATCCTTGGCGCCACACACTCTCTGATAACAGATACCCGGCCCGGAGAGAGCGTTTCCCTGCTGTCCGCTAAACCACTTTGGAGTACCTATTCTGGCCGTGGTCCAGATATTCGTCGAAACAAGCGCAAATGCTGCGGACCCAAAGGCGGCCTAATTCTGTGACGCGAAGTTTTTTGTCGGACACGTCGACTAAGCCGTCTTCAATAAACGGTTTTAGCAACGGTATGGCTTCAGCAAAATGTGCCCAGAAATCGTCGATATTCCACTGTGATTTAAAGGCTTCTATATCGAGCTCAAAGTGGCAGATGACTTGTGAAATAAGTGCTGCACGCACTTTGTCTTCGTCGGTTAATGCCATGCCTTTAACAATGGGCTTTTGTCCGCTATCTATCATTTTGTAGTAAGCCGGTAGCTCTTTTTCATGCTGCCATAGCACACCGTTAACCTGGCTAATAGAGGACACGCCTAAGCCTAGTAATGCGTCCTGACCGTCTGTGGTGTAACCCTGGAAGTTACGTTGTAAGCGACCTTCGCGTTGGGCAATGGCTAAGCCGTCGTCTTTTTTAGCAAAGTGGTCCATGCCAATAAACTGATAGCCGGCGTCGTTGAGCTGAGTAATGGCTTGTTCGAGCAAGCTCAACTTAACTGACGGCTGTGGAATGGACTCTTCGGGTATTTTCTTCTGACCGGCGAAGCGCTGTGGTAAATGCGCGTAGCTGAATACGGAAATGCGATCGGGATCCATTTCAATGACTTGCTCTATCGACTTCTTAAAGGTTTCCGGGCGCTGGTACGGCAGGCCATAAATTAAGTCGAGGTTAATTGAGTCAAAGCCCAGCTCTTTGCTGAGTTTTAACTGATGTGCAATAAGGTCGACATCCTGCACGCGGTTAATGGCAATTTGTACTTTTTTATCAAAGTCCTGTACGCCATAACTGACACGGTTAAAGCCGAGTTCGCGCAAGTGACGTAGTTTCTCATCGCTGCAGCTGCGCGGGTCTATCTCAATGCTCACCTCTGGGTTTTCGGCAAAGGTAAAGTGCTGATGAACCAAGTCCATCAGCCGTGTCAGTTGTTCCTCGGTCAAAAAGGTAGGCGTTCCCCCACCTAAGTGAATTTGACGAATTTTCTTGTTTTTAACTAATGGCTGATACATCGCCATTTCTTGTGCGAGGTAGTCTAGATATTTGTCCGCTTTATGCTGGTGGCGGGTAATAACCTTGTTGCAGCCGCAGTAATAGCAGAGTTTATGGCAAAAGGGTAAGTGCAGGTATAAGCACAGTTCATCGCCGGCCGTCTTCAGTGCATTGGCAATGCGATCTTGAGAAAACTGCTCAGACAACATTAATGCCGTCGGATACGATGTGTATCTGGGGCCATTAATATTGTATTTAGCAATTAATTTTTTGTCCCACTTAATAACTGACATATGAACCTCAAATTCAGACTAACCTCTGTGTATCTTAACACTGCGCCACTTATACAGTTCCGAAGCAGGTGACTTAGATCAAAGTTATTCCTTTTATTAATTTAAGGAGAATCAGTTTTTGTTTTAGGTGGGGACTCTGGGCGACTAGCTAACCAACTTCCGACGGTAAGTAAAATGAGCCCTACGGTTACTTTTAGCCAACTTGCGACTTGAGGAATAAATAGCCACAGGACTATATAACCACAAGCCATCATGATTAGGGCATAGACTTTAGAGCGTCGTTTAATGACGCGATACTCCCGCCATACCTGAATATCCGGGCCGTACTTAGGGTGGTTGATTAACCATGACTCGAGTCTTGGCCAGCCTTTACTTGCCGCCCACAGCGCAGCAATGAGAAACGGAACAGTCGGCATAACCGGCAACGCGATTCCAATTAACCCCAGCAAAACAAAAAATGCAGCAAGTGATCGCCAAAGTATCTTAATGAATAGCTCTCGGGTCATTACTTCTTTTCCGATTAAATATGCATGTTTAGGGGTAATCAGTAGCCCTGCTTAAAGTACATTACTTTTTCTAAATAACGACGACTTTCTGCCAACGGGTGTTTCGATGTTAAGTCCCGGTACACAAGCCCGGGCTGGCTTCGGTTTATTATTTGTAAAGCTTGGTTGCGGTTGCTGGAAAATGTTTTTAATACATTACCGGCGCCGCCGTTGTAGGCTGAAACAATAGCATACTCTCGGCTACTCGGGTCTGAAACACCCTTTAAATACTGAGTTTTTAATATATGCAGGTACGCGCTGCCAATGTCGATATTTTGTGCAGGATCAAACAGTTGTTGAGAAGTGGGCTGTCCTGGTATTTTTCGAATACGCTCGAACACGTCACGACCGGCGGTAGAGGGGACAACTTGCATTAAACCATAGGCATTTGCATGACTTACCGCATAAGGGTTAAAACTGCTTTCCGTTTCAATAATGGCGTAAATCAGTTCAGGCTCAATGTTATACCGGTTAGCAGCGGCTATAACGTAGTCTGAATATTGGTGCTTGCGTAGTGACTTATGCTCGTCGACAAGTGGGATTGTTACCTCGTAAACATCTGTCTCCTTGGCCTGACGAACCCGAAGCTTATTCTTTACTAAATATTCCGCAAAACGATTCGCTCGCCATTGGTATTCAACCACGACACCATCATGGTCGACGACTTGCCCGCTTAAAAATGGTTTGCCCGAGGCCTGTGACTCTTTGGCCGTAAATATATCGACTGCTGTTAAATCTGACGGTGTTAGTAATGTACGCACGATTGCCGCTTGCAGCTTTTGTCGGGTCTGAGTTTTGGTGGCGCTGTCATGTAGAGTCGCAACAGTGAGTAACCCCTGCTCAAAGTCGACCACAGCTTTAGCATGAAAGTTATCGCTGTATTTAACGTACTTTTTCGCGCTGGGAACCGTGTTTTCCTCGTCGCCCCAAATGGCTTCAGCAACGGCACGCAGATCGCGCAAAGCCTCGCGTAAGTCCTCAATGTCGGTAATAAGCAGTTGTGGGTTGTTGCGGTAGCTTTGCAAACGTTCACGTGCCATAGATTCCACTACGGCGGTTGGGTCGTTACCGCTAAGCACGCCGGAATTGATCACGCGTTTTACGTTATTAGGTGTTATTTGGCATCCGGCCAACACTAACATTGTGGCTATAGCCGCCAGCAGCGTGGTTAATTGAGTCTTTTTATTCATAGCGCCTAAATTGAGCTTCACTTCCCTTGTTCAAGCTTTTACATTAGGGGAACATAAAAAGAAACCCTAAACACTATTAAAAAGTGTATTGAACAACAGGAATGACCATGCGCAGTCTCAAAATTGCGGCTCTTGTAGCCGCTTCTTGGTTTGTTTTTCCCTCACAAGCTCAGCAACTGGCTGGAGAAAGCTCACTACTACCTGAAGCTAACTATGCCGATTCTGAAGTGACGGTAGAGCAAGTGCTTGGGTATCCACTCGGCACCAAAATAACCAGCCCGGCGGATATGAGTCGCTATTTTGAGGCGCTGAAAGCGGCGTATCCGAAGCAGGTGAAGCTTTTGGAGTACGGCGAAAGCTGGGAAGGTCGCACATTGTATTATGCGGTTATTTCCAGCGAAGAAAATATTGCCGACTTTGACGGCTTTATGCAGGGTATGCAGTCACTCGCGGATCCGCGCAAGACCAGCCGAAGTGAGGCAGAAAAGCTGATTAACGAACTGCCGGGTAGTATTTGGCTGTCGTATGGTGTTCATGGCAATGAAATTTCGTCGCCGGAAGCCTCTATGATGACGGCGTATCATTTGTTGCATGACCAACGCGAGCAAACGCAGCGCTGGTTAGACAACACCATGGTCTTTATTGACCCACTGCAAAATCCGGACGGTCGGGCACGTTTTGTTGACCGCTATTACATGAGTGTTGGCATGGAGCATTCGGGTGATCGCCGCAGTGCGGAACATAACGAGCCCTGGCCAAACGGGCGCACAAACCATTATTTATTCGATATGAACCGAGACTGGATTGCGCTGACGCAACCAGAAATTAGCGGTCAAATTGATGCCTTGCTGAAATACTACCCGTTGGTGTTTGTAGACCTGCATGAAATGGGTGGTGATTCTACCTACTACTTTACGCCGGAAGCCCGTCCTTATAACCCGTTAATTACAGAGTCTCAGCGCGAAAGCCTGAACTGGATAGGCAAAAATAACGGCCAGTGGTTCGACAAAAAGGGGTTCGACTACTTCACGCGCGAAATTTTCGATGCGTTTTACCCGGGCTACGGTGCCAGCTGGCCGCTCTATTATGGTTCGGTGGCAATGACTTACGAAATGGCGTCCGCTCGCGGGCATTTGTTTAACCGCAAAGACGGTGACGTACTGACCTATGCCGACGGGGTTCAGCAGCACTTTATTGCGTCTATTTCGACCATTCAAACAGTGTCAGAACGTCGTGAAGCGTTACTACAGAAATTCTGGAATTATCGTAAATCCGCCGTGGAAGCGGGTGAAGACGGCGACGTTCGTTCGTTGATTTTACCGGCAACAGATGACCCGGCTGGCGCACGTAAACTAGCGTCTTTGTTGGTTGAGCAGGGGGTTGAAGTTAAGCAGGCAGAGCAGGCCTTTGAAGTGTGCGACGTTGACTACCAACCGGGCGCTTATATCGTTGATATGGCACAGCCGTCGCATCGTCTTATTCGCACACTGATGGACGAACAAGTCGACATGGCGGACGACTTTTTAAAAGAGCAGGAACAACGCCGCAAGAACAACCTGCCAGACCAAATTTATGACGTAACTGGCTGGTCGTTACCACTAATGTTTAACGTGGACAGCCACAGCTGTGATGACTTGCCTGACGTAAAAACCGCTATGGTTGAAGAAGGTCGCATTGCCCCGGGTAAAGTGATTAATCCGGACGCAGAAGTGGCTTATTTAGTGCGTTGGGGCGACATGAACGCGGGGCGCTTTTTAACTTCTGCCTTACGTGAAGGCTTAAGTGTACGCCAAAGCGAGTTAGCCTTTACTCATGAAAAAGCGGGTCAATTCCCAAGTGGTTCTCTTATTCTGAGGGTTGCGGATAACGGTAGTGAGTTGTCACAAACTCTGCAAAAACTGGTAGAAGAGTCCGGCGCGACAGTGGAAGGCGTTGATACCAGCTGGATTACTGAAGGCCCAAACTTTGGCTCTCATAATGTCAGTCAGTTAGAAGCGCCGAACATTGCCATTGCCTGGGATGAACCGGTGAGTGCGTATAACGCTGGCCACACGCGTTTTGTGATTGAGCGTCAAATGGGTTACCCGGTAACCGCAATTCGCACCATGCAGTTGATTCAGGATGATCTGAACGGCTTGGACGTGTTGATTTTACCGGAAGGTGGTTATGACGGTGTGTTCACCGACAGCACTATTGAGAAGTTGAAACAGTGGGTGTCAGACGGCGGCGTGCTATTGACCTTAGGTGGTGCGTCAGCCTGGGCTGTCGATGCCGGTCTTCTTAATACCAAGCTCGAGCGCAAAGTACCGGAAGAAGGTGTGGAAAAACCGGCAGAGGAGTTAAAAATTGACGGCAAAGTGATTGAAAGCCGGGAACAATTTTTAACGGAAATAAAACCACATGGCGCTGATCCAGACTGGGTGCCTGGTGCGCTGTTAAATGCGCAAGTCGATACTGACCATTGGTTAAGTGCGGGTGTAAAACCGCAAGTCGTCAGCATTTATAACGGCAACGACGTGCTGACCCCTATCGACATTAACCATGGCCGCAACATTGCATGGTTTGCCGACGCAGACACTATGCTGGCAAGTGGTTTCTTATGGGATGATATTGCTAAGCAGCTGCCTTATAAGCCGTTGTTAATATGGCAACCCAGTGGAAAAGGTATGGTAATTAGTTTTACTCAGGAGCCAACCTACCGCGCATACATGGATGGCTTGAATACCTTATTAATGAATGCACTATTTTTAGCACCAGCGAAAGCGCAATAGGAGCGAACTATGGCTGAATTTGGCGTTATTGGTTTAGGGCGTTTCGGCGCCCGGACTTCAATGGAGCTTTTAGACCTTGGACACTACGTCATTGGTGTCGACTCAGATGAAAAAGCTGTTGAAGCCATGGCGGAAGTGCTGACGCATTCGGCCATAGCCGATGTGACCGATGAAAAAGCACTACAAGAGCTCGATTTAGCCAATTGCGAAGTCGTCTTAGTGGCTATTGGCGAAGATCTTCAAGCCAGCTTACTCTGTGTTTTGCACCTGAAAAGCATTGGTGTAAAAGAAATTTGGGCCAAAGCCACGTCTAAGTCACACCATCAGATTCTCTCCAAACTGGGGGTAAGCCGCATTATTCATCCGGAAGAGGAAATGGGCATTCGTGTAGCGCAGTCACTGAACTACCCCATGGTGAATGAGTATATGTCGCTTGGGCATAACTGGTTTTGTGTGGAAATCAGTATTGGCGAGTATTTAAAAGGTAAAAAATTGCGCGATGTTTCCTCTGAAGACTCTGAATTTTTTCACATGTTGCTGCTGAAAAAGCGTGATGAGGTAACAACTAATCCGTCAATGGATATGGAGTTGGAAGGTAATGAAACTTTGGTAATGGCAGGTAGTTTAAAAGCTCTGAAGTCCATTGCACCTAAACTGAAAGAGCCTTCATGAAACAGTGGGTTCCCTCGTTAGCTTGGTTATACAGAAAGCCCGGCCGGCGCAAGCGTCGGGCTTTTAAAGCCAGCCCGCCGGTCATTTTGTCAGGAGGCTTTGCCTGCCTGATTCTATTGGGTACTTTGTTGCTGAAAATTCCGGGAGCCACGGAGCAGCCTATCACTTGGTTGGAAAGCCTGTTTACTGCAACGTCGGCCGTAACTGTAACCGGGTTGGTGGTAGTGGATACCGGCGCAACGTACAGCGTATTTGGGCTGACTGTGTTGGCTGTGTTGATACAGGCGGGCGGCTTAGGTTTTATGACCTTCGCGGTGTTGGCCGCTATGTCGCTTGGTGGCCATGTCGGACTTCAGCATCAGTTAATGGCTAAAGAAGCCATGCATCAAACCAGTCTTGCCAATATTGGTCGTACGGCTAAAGCAGTGGTGTCTTTGGCACTGACGGTTGAGGCCGTTGCCGTAGTGGGTTTAACACTCACCTGGTGGGGTGATAAAGGCTTTGTAGACGCCTTATCGGAAGCGGTATTTTACGCCATTTCTGCCTTTAACAGCGCCGGCTTTGTGCTCTCGCCTAATGGTTTAGTCGATTACGCTAGCAGTATTCCAGTGAACCTTATTGTCAGCATTTTATTTGTCATTGGTGGCTTGGGCTTCTCGGTTATTACTAACATTGCGGAGAAGCGGCGTTGGCATGACTTTTCGGTGTATACCCGCGCGATTTTAATCGCCACGCTAATTATTAATGTGCTCTCTGTGGCCATTATTTGGTTGTTAGAAATGAACAACCCGGCCACCTTTGCTAATTTGAGTATTGGGGATCAGGCAATGGCGGCCTGGTTCCAGGCAACAACCCCCCGTTCGGCAGGTTTTAATACGGTTGATACCGGCGCTATGACAGAAGCCAGTGCCGTATTCACGCTATTGCTCATGCTGATTGGCGGCGGCTCAATGAGTACTGCGGGCGGTATTAAGTTAGGCACCTTTATTGTGCTGTTAGTGGCAACCTACGCTTTTTTAAGACGCCGCGAACACGTGACTTTGTTGAACCGAACTGTGCCACAGGAAATTGTGATGAAAGCGCTGGCGGTGACCTTAGTTACGCTCACTTTAATGTTCCTTGGCATATTTATCCTAATGATTTTGAATCCGCTGCCGTTTATAGATATAACCTTTGAAGTTTTATCTGCGTCGGCAACAGTGGGACTTTCTCGTGGCATTACTGCCGATGTTACTGCCGCAAGTCAGGTAGTATTAGTATTTTTAATGTTTGCCGGCCGTGTTGGGCCACTGACATTGGCCTATTTTTTAGCGACGCCGCGTAAACGACACATACGTTTCCCTGAAACAGATATTCAGGTTGGTTAAGCAACACTTATAATAAAAAGCGATTAAAAATCATGCTGAAGAAACTGAAGTTCACTCAAAAAGTCATTGTCGCTGCATCGGCGATACTGGTGTTGGTCTTAGGTATTTTTACCTTGACTAATTTTTTGCAAATGTCGACGCAAACTCGGACGGAGCTTCAGCAGCAAATGCAGGCATTGTCGGACTCGGTGTCGAACAATATCTCACAATGGTTTAACGACCGCATGAGTATCGTGCAGGCCACTGCCGATGCTTATAAAACCGCTGATTCAACCGAGCGTGCACTGGAGCGTGTGCAACAGTCAAAAGCGGCAGGCAATTTTAAAAACGTGTATTACGGGTTAATTGACGGGACCTTCTTGCTCGATGACACCAACATTGACTTGCCTGACGACTACGATGCCCGCACACGCCCCTGGTATCAGCTGGCGGTCGATGAGGGACAGCCGACTTACACTACCCCCTATATTGATGTAACCACTAATGAGCTTACTATTACTGCCGTAGTCCCAATGGAACGCAATGGTCGTTTAGTGGGTGTTGCCGGTGGCGATATGATGCTGGACGATATTTCCGCCATTATTAATGACATTGACTTCATGGGAATGGGACAGGCGTTTCTGGTCAGCGACAGCCGGAATATTCTGGTTCATCCGAACAATGACCGCATAGAAACTTCTCTGAATGACTACATAGACAGTTCGGTGTCGTTTTCCCCGACTTTTAAAGAATACGAGGTCGATGGTCAGGACAGCTTGGTGTCTTTCCATAAAATTAAAGGCATTCAAGGCGTCGACTGGTATTTAGGAGTCGTCATTGACCGCACGAAAGCTTATGCCGATGTGTCTACCTTTGGTTGGACAGCTATTGTGTATCTAGTGCTGGGTATTGTCGCGGTTGTTGTGTCCATGAGCTGGCTATTACGACTGCTACTAAAACCACTTAACCGACTGAATGAAGCGGTAACCGATATTGCCCGCGGTGAAGGCGATTTAACGCAGCGATTGCCAGTGGAATCTGATGACGAATTTGGTGTTGTCTCACAACGGATGAATGAGTTTATTGAGCGTATTCAAAATGCCTTACAAGAAGTGACAAACGCTGCGAAGCAGGTTGAGCAAAACATTCAGAGTATGACTAAGGCCAGCGACGATTCGATGCACATAGGTCATGAGCAAGCGAACAAAGCGAACTCTGTGGCTACGGCCATCAACGAGCTTGGCGCGAGTGCAACTGAAATTGCCGACAGTGCGGCGAAGGCGTCTGCGCAGGCTAGCACCGGTAGTGAAAAAACCACTGCGGCTCAACAGGCGTTGCAACACAATCGTCAGCAAATTCAGCACTTGTCTGAACGAATGGACGCATCAGGGCAGGCGATTGGGAAACTCGACGAAGACACGCAAAACATTGGTCAGATTATTGAAGTGATTAAAGGCATTACCGAGCAAACAAACTTGCTGGCACTTAACGCCGCGATTGAAGCTGCGCGAGCCGGTGAAGCCGGTCGTGGCTTCGCTGTTGTCGCCGATGAAGTTCGTAACTTAGCCCAGCGCACCTCTGATTCGGCGGCCGAAGTTGAAAACATGATTGAGAAAGTGCGGCAGGGCACTAAGTCAGCAGTCAGCGTCATTGAAGAAAGTCGTGAAATTAGTGACGCTTGCGTACAAAGTGCTGAGGAGTCTGCTGAGCACATGAGCGAAATTGATGCCATTATTTCGCAAATTGACGAGGTCAACCATTCGGTTGCGTCTGCAACAGAGCAGCAAACCTCAGTGATCCAAACGCTCGATAAAGACATTATGGATATCAGTAGTATGAACGAGCAAAGTGTTGCTAATCTGGATAATACCCAGCAAGCGTGTGGCGAGTTAAGCCGTGCATTTGAACGCTTGGAAGAATTGGTGACACAGTTTAAACTGAATTGATACATCTCAAATAACGGAGTTTTATATGAATAAGGCTTGGATGATTGGCGCACTTGCGCTTATAGGTACGCCGGTACTGGCAACCGCTGAAGCCGCTCAGATGGAAAGAACGGAAGCGTCAGCGAATGCACAGGCTTATATTATTTCACCCCAAGACGGTGAAGTGGTTGGCAAAACCTTTAAAGTGAAGTTTGGCTTGAACGGTATGGGAGTTGCTCCAGCGGGCGTTGATGTTAAGCATACCGGGCATCACCATTTATTAATCGATAAAGACGAACTGCCGGCTATGGACAAACCTATGGGTGGTGACGTTGTTCACTTTGGTGGCGGTCAAACTGAAACCATGGTGACCCTGGAGCCGGGCGAGCATACTTTGCAGCTTATCCTGGGTGACAAAAACCACGTACCACATGACCCTGCGGTAGTGTCTAAGAAAATCACCATTACCGTTAAAGACGACTAATCGAGCTCGAGCTCAAGTTGCAGCTGTTCACTGGGATCAGGTAATGCAGCACTGATCCCTAACAGCCTTACTCCTTTCCCTTTACCCCGTTGCCAGGCTTCGCTCAGCAACTCATAAAACAAACTGGGTGACACAAACTGAGTGCTTCTTGATACCGTCGTTTGAGTAAAGTCTGAGAACTTCAGTTTTAGCGTCTGGCTTCGTATGGGTTGTTCGCGCCAGTGTTTTACTTTCATGCGTTCACGAAGTTTTGGCAGTAAGTTTTCCTGAACGTAAGTTTGTGCGGTGGACTCTAGCTTCATGTCAGACGTTAATGTCTGTTCCACACCAACGCTTTTGCGGATACGTTCAGTAACTACTTCCCGCTTGTCGCGACCATGGCAGCGCTCAAACAAAACATAACCCGCTTTTTCACCCAGTATCTCCTGAAGTTGTTGCAGTTCTATGTTTTGAATATCCTTACCTGTCATTAGGCCATAGTTAGTAAGTACTTGCTGACTCTTAGGGCCAACGCCGGGTATTTGCTTGAGATTAAGTTTGGCTATGTAGTCTAATACGTCGTCAGGAGGTACGACAAACTGACCATCCGGTTTGCGTTCTTCACTAGCGATTTTTGCGACCATTTTTTGATTGGAGATGCCTGCCGAGCCGGTTATTCCTAATGACTGTATCCGCTCTCTTACTGCACTCATGGTTAATGTTGCACTGCCGCGGTACAGTTCGTTGTGAGTAAGGTCTAAATAGAATTCGTCAATAGAGGCTGGCTCTACCCGGTGTGTTACTTTATAAAGAACATCGAGCACTTGATTGGACAATTCCCGGTAATACGCACCATCGGGTTTGACGAAGGTCAGTTGAGGACACAGTTTTCGTGCCTGACTGCCGGGCATGGCACTGCGAACGCCGTATTGACGTGCCAGGTAATTCGCTGTGGCAACCACACCCCGCTCGCCGCCGCCACCGACCGCAAACGGGCGGTGTTTAAGCGCTGGGTTACGCAATTCTTCTGCCGATGCGAAGAAAGCATCCAGATCCAGAAGAGCAATTTTTCGGGCAATTTCAGCCAAGTGTTTATCCTTTGCGCATTTGTGGTTATAATCGCATCCACTAACTGGGCGTGCAAGAACACCAGCCATTTTAGGAGAAACCAGTGAGAGTTATGAATTCATTCTTTGTAAAAAGTGTTTTAGGTACTTTATCTTTGTTGTTTACGCTGTCTGTCAGTGCAGCGTCTGTGCAAGATGACATGTCTCGCGAAGCGATTGCTGAGCGCATTAAGCCTATTGGTAAACATTATGTGGCTGGTGAGAGCAGTGCTGCGGAAGAAAGCAGCGGCCCGCGCTCAGGTCAGCAGGTGTATGATAAGTTCTGTACTGCCTGTCATACCAGTGGTGTTATGGGTGCACCGAAAATTAACAATGCAGCAGACTGGGAAGAGCGTCTGGCGCAAGGTATGGACACAGTATTGAAACACGCCGTTGAAGGTTTCAATGCAATGCCGCCAAAAGGCACTTGTAGCGACTGTTCTGAAGAAGAGATTCAGGCCGCTATCGATTACATGATTAAAGACATTTAAGTAGCATTAAATTTCTTATAAATGTTATAAAGGGCCGCATTCAGCGGCCCTTTTAACGTCAATTGACGTGAACCTCTTAGTATTTCTTCCTAAAATATTCAAATTTTTTAGCAAAATCTTTCCAAACGTCTGACTACTGTCTATACTACTTACCTGTTAAAAAAGTTAACATCTGTTGATTAAGTGTACTTGGCAGGGAGAGTCGTGCTTAAAGGTAAGCAGAAATGACAAAAGGAAAGGTAAGTAATGCGCAAATTCAGCAATTACAGACTGAAAATGAGCGCTTACAAAAGGTCGTTGATAGGCTTAAAGGCCTGACCCAAAAATACCGATCCGCTGAAGTGGTTCAAAAGGCGCTGTTTCGTATTTCGGAACTGGCGGCTTCTGCGCGCGAGATGGATAATTTCTACCGTTCCCTGCATGAAATTATTGGCGAGCTGATGTATGCGCGTAATTTCTACATCAGTTTGTATGACGCGAAAGACGAAACTGTCGACTTTGTTTACTTTGTCGATGAAGTGGACCAGGACACCCTGTTTGAACAAGTACCTATTGACCAGCTAAGCAAAGGTCTAACTGGTTATGTGCTAAGGAAAGGTCAGTCACTGCGCTGCCCGCCAGAGGTCTATCAGCGTTTAATTGAACAAGGTGAAATTGAAGGGCTCGGTGCGGAGCATAAAGACTGGCTGGGTGTACCGCTTAAACATGGTGAAGCCACCATCGGCATTATGGTTGTGCAAAGCTACAACGAAGACGTGCGTTATGACAGTGCCGACGAGGATTTATTAATGTTCGTGTCTCAGCATGTTGTTAATGCGCTCGAACGTTTGAAGCAACGCGACTTAATGCAAAGTGAAATTGAGCATCAAACGGCTGAGCTACGCCACGTTAACGAAAGTCTGATGAGCGAAATTACCATTCGCGAACGCGCGGAGCAGCAGACCTCGGTACTTTTTGCCATTTCGGAATTAACCAATACGTCAGACGACATGGGTGCGTTTTACCGGCAGCTGCACCGACAAATTGGCAAACTCATTCACGCCGATAACTTCTATGTTGCGCTACTGTCTGACGATAAGAAATTCATTCACTTCCCTTACCACGTTGATGAAACCGGTAATAAAGCAGAGAAAAGGCGGGTGGGTAAAGGCTTAACCGAGTACGTCATTAAAAAGCGGGAACCTGCTTTTATTGATTCAGGCAAACGTCAGCAGTTGCTTAAGGCCAACGAAATTGAGCTTGGTTATGGTGGCATGAAGCTGGCCAAGCAATGGCTGGGTAGTCCGTTAATGATGAACGGGCAGGTGTTTGGTGTTATTGCGGTGCAAACCTACGATGGTGAGTTTTTGTACCATAGTGACGACCTGGAACTGCTGAACTTTGTATCACAGCATGTTGCAGTGGCAATTGACCGCAAACGCTCGGCTGAAGAAATACAACGCGTAAACCAATTCCTTGAAAAGAAAGTCGCAGAGCGCACCGAAGAGCTAGTCTCGGAAATTGAACGACGCAAGAAAACTGAGTCGAACCTGTTCCACGCTGCGCACCATGACAATTTAACCGGCCTGCCGAACAGAATTTTATTCAACGAGCGACTGAAGCAAGCGGTTGTTCATAAGCGCCGGCATCCTGAGCACCATTTTGCGGTGTTGTTTGTCGACTTAGATCGCTTTAAAAACATCAACGATACCCTGGGCCACTCAGCGGGTGACGAGTTCCTGTTGGAAGTCAGTAAGCGTATTGGTAGCTGTGTCAGAGACAATGATATGGTTGCTCGTTTAGGTGGTGATGAGTTCGTGATTTTACTGGATACCATTACCACTATTGAAGACGCAAAAGACGTCGCGAAGCGCATTATTCAGCAGATGAACGAGCCGTTTCAGCTTAACGGACAAGAGCACTATTCCGGTGCCAGTATTGGTATCGCTGAATGCCTGGAAAAAACAGATTCTGCGGAGCGTCTGCTGCGTGACGCTGATGCCGCTATGTATCAAGCCAAAGGCATGGGCCGTGGCCGCTATGTACTATTCGATGACAGTATGCACGAGTCTCTGGTGGATAGCGTCAGAAAAGAAACGGCGTTGCGACATGCGAAAGTTGAGCAAGACTTTGCGGTAAATTATCAGCCTATTATGCAACTCGATACAGGCGAGGTCAGAGGTATTGAAGCGCGTATTGAGTGGCAAGACCCGCGTTATTCATTCGACAGCAGTGAACTGCTACCGCTTGCAGAGCGCACCGGGCTTATTGTGAAGCTCGACCGTTATGCACTCAAAACCGCGTGTCAGTGGGTTGCGAACAAAGGTCTTCCGCAAGACGTTTTGCTGCATGTGAATTTGTCCGTGCGTCATTTGCTTAAAACAAGTCATTTGAACGAGCTGGTTAACATTGTTCTGGATAACGGTGTTAAACCAGAGCAGGTGGCGTTGGAGTTTGATGAAACCTCATTAGTGCAGGACGGTCGCCGTGTGCTGGCCAGCCTGAGGCGTTTATCCGAGTTTGGCTTTACGTTGGCAATAGATAACTTTGGCAGCGGCTCAGGGCCATTACAGTTCTTATATAACTTCCCGTTCAGTATTTTAAAACTGGACCATCACTACATAGCACGCCTGGGTAGCAATTCGCGTGCGCAGGCCATGCTTAAACATATTGTGACGCTTTGCCACGAGCTTGATATTCAGGTTTATGCTGACGGCTTAGAAACCGAAGGTCAAAAGCAGGATGTCGAAGAACAGGGGGTTGTCATAGGCCAGGGCAGTTATATTAATGCTAACTATGAAGTGGAACTGAAAAAAGACGACGGCAGTAACTTCGTCTGCGCTTAAGACTTCTTCAGCGCATTCTTTAGCATTTCCAGCCCCTGACTTCTTTGTTCTTCCCGCTCTTCATCTGATTTCTGCTTGCGGTGTTCCCACTCTAAGTCATCCTGAGGGAGCTCTAGCAGGAAACGACTGGGCTGCGGCTCAAGCTTTTCCCCAAACTGGCGGCGCTCTTTCGCCATAGTGAAGACTAACTTATGCTGTGCCCGGGTTATGCCCACATAAGCCAGCCGACGCTCTTCTTCAATATTGTTTTCATCAATACTGCTTTGATGCGGCAGTAAGCCTTCTTCCATACCCACCAAAAACACGTAAGGAAACTCCAGTCCTTTGGATGCATGTAGGGTCATTAACTGTACCTGCTCAAACTGCTCGTCGTCTTCGTTACGGGACATCATATCGCGCAGAGATAAACGGCTGACGACCTGATGCAGTTCCATAGGCTCATGTTCGGCATCGCCTTTTAGCATATCGGACACCCAGCGATGCAGCTCATAGACGTTTTTAACGCGCATCTCAGCGGCTTTGGCACTGGGACTTTGTTCAAACAACCAGTCCTCATAGCCGATATCGCTCAGCAGTTGTCGTACGGCATCTCCCGCACTTTCTTGATGATCAGCCTGACGGGCGAGGGTATCTATCATATTGCGGAACACGTCTACATGCTGAAAAATACCGGTGCTGAGCTGCGTTTTTAAATGCGGTGACTGACAGGCTTCAAATAAGCTGCAGCCTAACTCTTGCGATAAACGACCAATGCGCTCCACGGTTTGCGGACCAATGCCACGGCGCGGCGTGTTAATAATACGTAGAAAGGCGGTGTCGTCGGTTGGATTCACCAACAACCGCAGGTAAGCCATAATATCTTTGACTTCCGCACGGGCAAAGAATGACTGACCACCGGTAATTTTGTACGGAATACGGTTGTTCATTAGCGCCTTCTCAAACAAGCGCGACTGATGGTTACCCCGGTATAAAATGGCAAAATGGTGATACGGCGTTTTACGTAAAAAACGGTGCTTCACAATCTCGGCCACCACACGCTCTGCTTCGTGCTCTTCATTTCGGCCAAAGATAACACTCAGCGGTTCACCGTATTCCATCTCGGAAAACAGCTTTTTCTCAAAGACGTGTGGGTTATTTTCAATGAGGATGTTCGCCGCCTTCAGAATTCGTCCGTGGGACCGATAATTCTGTTCCAGTTTCACCACTTCCAGCTGCGGAAAGTCCTGTTTTAATAGTGCCAGGTTCTTTGGCTGCGCACCGCGCCAGGAGTAAATGGACTGGTCGTCGTCACCCACCACGGTAAAACGGGCACGCTCGCCCACCAGTAATTTAACCAGCTGGTACTGACTGGTGTTAGTATCCTGATACTCGTCCACCAATAGGTACTGAAACTTTTTCTGCCAGCGCGCGCGGACGTTTTCGTTGGTTGCCAGCAATAAGGTTGGCAGACGAATCAGGTCGTCAAAGTCGACGGCATTACAGGCGCTCAGGTTATTCTGGTATTGCTGATAAACCTGAGCAAAGGCATTTTCCTGATCGTTCCCAGCTTTCTGCAAAGCCTGCTCGGGCGAGAGCATGGCGTTCTTCCAGTGTCCTATCTGATGCTGACAGGCTTGAATCAGCGCTTTATCGCCCTCAAATACATCTTCAGTAAGAGCATTAAGCAGGGCGTAGGTGTCCTGGTCGTCAAATAACGAAAAACCGGGTTTAAACCCTAGTGTGCTGAGTTCGCGGCGGATAATATTCAGCCCCAGAGTATGAAAGGTACACACGGTTAAACCGCGCAGCTGCGCTTTCGGCAAGGTTTGCGCAATACGCTCTTTCATTTCTTTGGCAGCTTTATTGGTGAAAGTCACCGCGCCAATTTGGCGTGCCGTGTAAATTTGCTGACGAATAAGGTAGGCAATTTTCTCGGTAATAACACGAGTTTTACCGCTACCGGCACCGGCCAGTACCAATAAAGGTCCCCGAGTATAATGTACAGCCTGGTTCTGGCGATCGTTCAGCATGGGCGCCGCGGAGTTCCTGATTCGTGAAAAAGCCGATAAGAAGCTCGGATTTTACCTGAATCTCCTGCTAAGCTAAATGAATAAGCAACGATTTACACAAAGAGAGACTTATGGACAACAAAACAATAGAGAATATTGCTCGCCAAATTAACGACAGTATGCCTGCCGGTGTTAAAGAACTGGCCGGTAATATGGAGCAACGTGTTAAACAAACACTGCAGTCACAGCTGTCAAAACTCGACTTAGTGACCCGCGAAGAGCTGGACGTACAGCAGCAAATGTTACTGCGCCTGCGTGAGCGCGTTGAGCTGTTAGAAAAAGAACTGGAAGCGACCAAAAACCAAAACAAGGACTAAGTCAGACGTATGATCCAATGGATTAGTGGAAAAGTTGTCGAGAATTACCGTTGGAGTGCTGGCGTTTTCAGTTTGAGAATTTTGGCCGAGCCGTTTGACTTTAAGGCCGGGCAGTTTGTTCGTTTAGGCCTGAATGTGGGTGGCGAGCAGCTATTGCGTGCCTACTCGCTGGCCAGTGCGCCGGGTGAAGCCATATTGGACTTTGTGATTGCCGAAGTGGAAGACGGCGAGGTTAGTACTAAGCTCGCTCAGTTGCAGCCGGGCGACAGTGTGGACATTACCCAGCCCGCCGGTGGCTTTTTCACATTGGACGAAGTACCGGACGGCGACAGCTTGTGGATGCTCTCTACCGGAACCGGCATTGGCCCGTTCATTTCCATGTTAAGAACCGAAAAGCCATGGGAACGATTCAAGCGCATTAACCTGGTACATGGTGTTCGTGTGGCAGAAGACCTGGTTTATCAGGGGCAAATAGAGCAGTGGCAACAAGAATACCCGGGCCAGTTAGGCTACCAGCCTATTATTACCCGTGAAAACATTCCCGGAGCTCTATCTGCACGCATTCCTGAACTGATTAGCTCCGGGCAGTTAAGCGACGCACTCGGTACACCGCTGGATAGCCGCGCACAAGTGATGCTTTGTGGTAACCCCGACATGATAAAAGAGTCACGCGCCGCACTGACTGAGTTAGGACTTGCCAAAAACACCCGCCGTAAGCCTGGTAACGTGACTTCGGAAAATTATTGGTAAGACGCCTACGTAAATGGAAATTGCTGCTTCTCATGCAGCACGCGCAAAACTCGTATGTTGGTTCCGTCAATAGAGTAAGGGACAAGCATAGAAATATCGGGGAGGATTAAAAGCCTTCCCTTTATATTCTCGCGTTTAACGCCAATATAGGGCTGCTCAAGCAATGTTTCGACTTTGCTTTGTATCAGTGAATCGGTTTGTTCGGCCACTATGGGGTTAAAATTGTAAAGAAACTCGAAAATCCTTTCTCTGTCTTTTAGGGCATCCTCTTCCCAATAAATCATTTGCGCGCCTTATTTACGAATTTGAGCCTTAAATTTTTCCATGCGGTTTTTTGCTTGTTCGTTATCCATGAACTCAGACTGGCCAGACTCCAACTTCTGGAATGCTTGGTTCACTTGTTCTGTAAGCCAGCTGTCCTGCGATAGTTGCTTTCGACGCTCCGATGCCAGCTGTTCGGCAAGCTGCCGACACGCGTCACTCAAAGTCCGACCTTCACTCTCCGCTTGCTGTTGCGCTAAGTGTTTTGTTTGTTCATCGATACGAAACTGAATTCTTGTTTCCATGATGGTTCTCTTTTAAATGTGTACTCACAAATGTTAGTACGCATTGAAAGTTTTATCAAATTACAGCTCTCAATTTATTCGTCAAACCTGGAAACTTATTACTATCGTTATATTCCAAAAAAGAGCAGATCAATAGCTGCGGTGATTCTATCTCTGTCGTGGGATAGGT